>Ga0114129_10000308_pt1 | contig 57015 bp, 53 predicted proteins | sample RhiMetdeltSRZDD1_FD_80071 | JGI IMG/M metagenome (GOLD analysis project Ga0114129, IMG submission 80071) | Populus rhizosphere microbial communities from Tennessee, USA - Rhizosphere MetaG P. deltoides SRZDD1 (version 2) (version 2) | ecosystem: Host-associated > Plants > Roots > Rhizosphere >...
AACGCGTGCTTGGTTTAAAGGATTGGTTAGTACTGCTCCTGTGTCGAAGATCACATGGCAATCCACCTGGGTTCAGGTGCTTGTGTGCTGTCCGCTGCAAAAGTTCGCGCTTCGCGCGTCAACAAACCGTAGATGCACCAGAACCTCTCAGCGCGGCTATCGCCCAAATACGGCTGCTATCGCGCTGCTCCCTCTGCCGAGAGGATCGTTACGAATGGCCTTTTCCTCCTCGCCAACCTGCGTGAACAGCGCGTTGAGACTTTGCGTGAGCACATGCTGCTCCAGGTCCAGTTCGGGCTTGTCGGCCAGCGGCAATCGCTTGTAGGCGGTTAGTAGTTGTTGGTACTGGTTATAGAAACCGACCTGCTGCAGATTGCTCTTGATGATTGGCAGGTATCTTTGTCGCAGATCCGCTTCGGTGCGCTGGCGGAAGTAGTCCGTCGCGGCCGTGTTGCCGCCACGCACGATCGCCATGGCATCCGTAACAGTCATGCCTCGCACGGCACTAATGAAGACTGCTTTCGCTTCGACTGCCGCACGCTCGGCGCCCTGGTTCATGAGTGCCTCGATTCGATCGACTTGCCCGCCCAGGCCGAACTGTCGTAGCCCGGTGGCTATCGGCTGCATTGCCTCGGGCAATCTGATGCGATATCTCGAGCTATTCTGATACCCGCCCATCTGCGAGAGCAGATCCGCTGCGCGACTGCTCCCCAGTTCGAGCGATTCCTTCACCGCGCGTGTCAAAGCAGATTCGTCAGGTTGACCGGCACCCACTGCATCGGATTGCAGGATCTGCGACACCTCAGTGCACGCACTCAAGCTCAACCCAAGCGTAAGCGAAACGCTCGCGATCAAGAGCGAGCGCACGTCACGACGGATGTGCATCACAGATACCTGAAGGCCTTTCATGTCATGTCCCTGCGATGTTTTCCTGCCAGGCGGAGTCTATAACGCAGAGGTCAGTTTTTGCAGATCTGGGAACGTCTGCTACGGGCCCGCGAGCTGACTTCCGCTTCCGACCCGATTCCGACGTCCACCCATGAGTCAGCATGCGGGGTACTATCGATCTAACGACGTGCTCTGATGACGGCACGCAGAACGAATGCTCGTGCAATCCGATTCTGGAATTCCCCGGCCCGATGATAAAGTCCGTTTCCATGAGACTCAAAAGAAGCAGTCCAAATTTCATGTGGTACAGATGCGTTCAAGAAGATTCGCTTTAGCGCTCGTAGCACTTTCGCTGGCTGCGCTTCATAGCGATGCGGTCAGTGCGTTCGACTTCGACGACGTCGCTCGCAAGTCCGAATCGCAGGCGCGGCAGCCCTACCGTGCTCCGAGCCGCCAAGCGCCCCCGGAGCTCCAGGCGCTCAACTATGACCAATACCGATACATTCGCTTCCGTCCCGAGCGCTCCCGATGGCGCCCGGAGAAGCTACCGTTCGAGCTGATGTTCTTTCATCTCGGCGGCGAGTTTCAGACCCTGCCAGTGCGCATGAATGAGATTGCGGCCGACGGGGTACGCTACATTCGCTATGACAGCGCCGACTTCTATCTTGCCAGGAACAAGTTGTCTCCGAAGAACTGGGGAGACCTCGGTTTCGCCGGGTTTCGCGCTCATTACCCAGTGAACAACAGCGAGTACAAGGACGAAGTCGTGGCCTTTGTCGGCGCCAGCTACTTTCGCGCGCTCGGTTCGGGTCAACGCTACGGCATGTCGGCACGCGGGCTCGCAATCGATACGGTGGGCGGGGGGAGCGAGGAATTTCCTCGATTCACTGAGTTCTGGTTTGTCAAACCCGCGGCGAACGCCAAGACGTTGACGGTTTACGCGTTGCTGGACTCGCCGCGCGCCAGCGGCGCCTATCAGTTCGACGTTCATCCCGGCATCGACACGGTCGTCGAGGTGCGTGCGCGCCTGTTCCTGCGCGCGGGCGTCGCCACGCTGGGTTTCGCGCCGCTCACCAGCATGTACTTCTTCGGCGAGAATCAGCCGCATCGCACTGACTTTCGCCCGGAGGTGCACGACTCGGACGGCCTGATGGTTGCCACCGGCGATGGCGAATGGCTTTGGCGCCCGCTGCTCAATCCGCAGCACACGTTCACAACCTCGTTCGCCATGCGCGATCTACGCGGGTTCGGCCTGATGCAGCGGGACCGAGACTTCCGCAGCTACGAAGACGGCGAGGCACGCTACGAGCTGCGCCCGAGCGTCTGGGTCGAGCCGGTTGGCGCGTGGGGGCCGGGTCGCGTAGAGCTGGTGCAGCTGAACACTCCGGATGAGACCAACGATAACATCGTCACATACTGGGTGCCGCAGCAGGTGCCCGCGCCGGGCCGCCCGCTCGACATCGCGTACCGGCTGCATTGGCAAGGCACGCAAGAGATGCAGCGCCCGCCCGGTGCATGGGTAGTGCAGACTCGCATCGGTCGCGGTTATGCCGAATTGGCAGCCGACGAGCAGCAATTCATTGTCGATTTCATGGGTCCATCGCTCGCGGCACTGCCGGCCGATGCCACCGTGGAGGCGGTCGTCACTGCTCCTTCGAACGGTAGAATCGTTGATAGCCATGCTTACCGCGTAGACGCCACCGGCGCATGGCGTATGACCGTACGTGTGAAGCAACTGCGTCCCACGGAGCCCACAGAATTGCGTGGCTTTCTTCAGAGTGGCCGTGACGTACTGACGGAAACCTGGAGCAACATTTTTCCCGCGCGCTGATCCAGGCAAGCGTAGCTAGATGCCGGAGCGGGCAAACAGCTCGAGCGTGACTTGCTGCACCTCGAGGGCGGACATGCATCGGCTCGTTCCGCTCGGTTCGCATCTGCAGTCGTTGCCTGCTGGTAACGGCAAGTTAGGCGTCGTCGGATTCTGCTACGGCGGCGGCATGGCGAACTTCCTCGCGGCGTGGCCGGCGAGTGAGGCGGCGTTGAAGGCGGCCGGCGTGAAGTATCAGGCCTTCATCTATCCTGGTACTCAGCATGGCTTCAACAACGACACGACGCCACGCTATAACAAAGAAGCGGCGACGCTGGCCTGGCAGCGCACGATCGACTTCTTCAATAAGTATCTGCGCGCCTCGTAGCCGCGAGCAATCAAGGGCTTAGACTTGCCCACGCTCCCGGCGCTCCCTGGAGTGCTATCTTGCGTTCGGCAACGCCTGCAAAGCAGACCGCATACCGCTGCGGCACTTGATCGTCCGCAGGCTGGCGAGGAGGGGGAGAGTGGTTGCAGCCCGTGCTCGCACGCTCGGTGCTTTGCTGTGTCTCATTGCTTCGATCGCCGCGCACGGCGCGCCGGCGCCCGGGGAGAAGATCCGTTTCGACATTCGGCGCCAGCCGCTGACCAGCGCGCTGCACGAGTTCTCACGCCAGGCCGGTCACCAGCTTCTCTACCCCTCAGAGATCGTGCAGACGGATCTGGTGCGTGCGCTGTTCGGCTACTACACGATCGAAGAGGGTCTCTCTCACCTGCTGCAGGACAGCGGTCTCGAGTTCGTGAGCGACGGGCAGGGGAGCGTAGCGCTGCGTCGCGAACGCGGATCGCTTTTGCCTGAGCTGCCACAACCGAGCGGACCATCTTCGACCGAGCAGGCTGTCGCGATGCCGGACACGAGTGATGTTGCCATCGCAGAGGTCATCGTTGAGGCACGACGCCGCGATGAGAACCTGCAGCAAGTTCCGGTCGCGGTGACGGCACTCGATTCGGACGAGATCGAAGTGCGCAACATCCAGAGCATCGAAGATCTGAACGGACGAGCGCCGGGAGTCGCCGTGAATGCAGGCAACTTCTTTGGCCGCTCCACCGGTGCGTTCCGCGTGCGCGGAATTCCCGGCGTCGCCTTCTACGTGGATGGCGTCGTGCGTAGCGCAGCCGAAGGGCTGCTGATGAACGTGGTCGACGTCGAACGGATGGAGATACTACGCGGTCCGCAGGGCACGACATTCGGCAAGAACGCGATCGGGGGCGCGGTCCAGTACATCACGCAGCGTCCACGTGAGGAGACGACCGCGAAATTCAAGACGACGTTCGGCTCGCAGAGCCGCAAGGATCTCACTGCCACGCTCGATCTGCCGATCGGTGAGACCCTCTTCAGCAAGCTCGCGATCGCCACGCTGAATCGCGACGGTTACATGGAGAGCACAACCACGGGAGCTGCGCTCGGCGATCAGGAGGATCGCGTCGGTCGCTTCGAACTGCTGTGGCGGCCGAGCGAGCGCTTCGATGCATTGTTCATCGGCGAATACATGGAACAGGACACCAACGGAACGCCGGCTACGGTGTGGGCGCTGAACCCGGTGTGTCCGGGCGATGTCGTGCCCGACAACTTCGTCGGCGCCGTTCCGAATAGCTTGTGCATATACCGAGCAGTCGGCGCACCCATCTCCGATGAGTGGCTGTACGGCGCGCGCGAGGAATGGAAGACAGCTGCGACCACCGGGTTCGGCAACAGCTACTCCTCTGTGGGTGGAGTGGTACAGCTCGAATGGCGTCTGAGCGACCGGCTGCAGCTCAAATCGATCAGCGGACATCGCGAGATCGAGGCATTTCGCGATCACGATTTCGACGGTACGCCGTACACGATCTATCAGGCGTTCTCCGCCGTCGAGCGCGATGAGACCAGCCAGGAATTGCAGCTGCTGTACAGCGACGCGCGGCTCTCGGGGACAACCGGCCTCTACTATTACGCAGACGATCACTGGAGCAGCCGTCAGAACTGGGTCGCCAACGAGCTGCGCTTCGACCCGTACCTGACATTGCGCAACGCGCTCGGTGGCGGTTTCGCGAGCTATGTGCCGCCGATCATCAACTCACTCATGCGCAACCGCAGCGAGGGATGGGCGATCTTCTCCGAATGGACCTACCGTCTCACGAGCAAGTTGTCCCTGAGCGCGGGCGCACGCTACAACAACGATGACATCTCGCTTGACAGCTATGTGCCGGCGTACGTTCTGCCGGAGCATTGCTGCGTCCCCACGCGCTCGCTCACACCTGCGGGTCCGGCGCTCCCCGGCCAGAGTGGCTCGGCCACGTTCACCCAGTTGTCGCCCCGCTTTTCCGTCCAGTACCAGTGGACACCTGCGGTCATGACTTATTACACGTACTCGCAAGGCTTCGGCGCCGGCGGGTTCACCGGCGGCAACATCCCCTTCCTTCCCCAAGGCGGCTTTGGCTCTTACGGGCCCGAGACCTTGACCAATCACGAGATCGGTGTGCGTACTGACCTGTTCGCACGACGCCTGCGCCTGAACGCCTCGGTGTTCAGCGGCGACTACGACGACATCCAGATTGCCGAGGAGCTGCAGCAGACGCCCGGCTTTCTGCTGACGACCAACGCCGGTGCGGCACGCATCGAGGGCTTGGAGATTGAAGGAGCGCTTTCGCCGAACCGTAATCTTGCGATCAACTTCAGCGCCAGCTGGCTCGATGCGTCTTACACGAGCATTGGCAACGCCAGGAATCTGCGTCTCGACTCGCCGCTGGCTTATGCGCCGCGGTTCTCCTATTCCTTGGGCGCGCAATACGAATGGAGCATTCTCGGCGGCGCGGGGCTGACTGCACGCGCGGACTATGTATGGCAGGACGACGTGTATTCCGCGCCGGATCTCAACACGCGCACGTTCGAGCCTGCTTACGGAGTGGCCAACGCGCGGCTCGCGTTCCGCGACGCGTCTGGGCGTTGGGAGGTGTCCCTGACTGGCACCAACATGCTGAATGAGTTCTACCGGTTGACCGGCTTCTTTTTGCCCGCTGATCAGATCGAGATCGGGTCGCCGGCGCGACCCCGCGAGTGGTCGCTTTCGGTGCGTTACGCCACGCACTGACCCTATCGACGACAATTCGTTACAAGTTCCTGGCCAAGCTCGCCAAACAGTCGACCAAATTGTCGACAGAGAGCCTGCCGCGCAGTTCTAGCTAAGAGAGCGCAGCGGATTCGCGCCGCATTGCTGCGCTTGCTCGCGACCCGTCGGGAGGACCGTTTGCAGCCCTTCGTATTCGAGATTGCACGCCTGAGGACTGTGTTCGGTAGGGGCACGCGAGCGCGCGCCGTCCAGGAAGTCGAGGCACTGGATGCGAAGCAGGTGCTCGTCGTCGTGAGTCCCAGCCACGCGCGGACCGCTGCAGTCCTCGCCGATCAGCTTGGGACGCGCTGTGTCGGTGTGTACGACAAAGTCGCGCAGCACGTGCCCGTCGAGAAGGCGGCGGCGGCGACGTCGCACACGCGTGCGGTCGGAGCCGACGCCTGTGTCGCAATTGGCGGAGGATCAGCCATCGGGCTGGCGAAGGCGATCGCACTGGAAACAGGCATCCCGATCGTTGCAATTCCGACAACGTACTCGGGCTCGGAGATGACCTCGATCTGGGGACTTACCGCCAACGGCATCAAGCGCACCGGAAGGGATCCGCGGGTGCAGGCTCGCGCTGTCATCTATGACTCGGAGCTGTTCACTGGGTTGCCTGCGGCGGTCGCCGGCCCAAGCGGCATGAATGCGATGGCGCACGCCGTCGAAGGTCTGTACGCCGAGAACGCGAATCCCGTCATGTCGAGCCTGGCGCAGGAAGGCATTGCGGCGCTCGCCCGCGCCCTGCCATCGGTGTACCGCAATTCGAAAGATCTGGATGCGCAGGATCAGGTGCTCTACGGCGCGTGCCTCGCAGGAATTCTGCTGAACTCGGTCGGCATGTCTCTGCATCACAAGCTGTGTCACGCGCTGGGCGGCGCATTCAACACACCGCACGCGGAAACTCATGCGGTGGTGCTGCCGTACGCTGCCGCGTTCAATCTCGAAGCCGCACCGGACGCGAAGGCACGCATCAGCGCGGCGCTGGGGACGACGAACCCAGGCAATGCGCTGCATGCGCTGGGTGCCAGCGTCGGAGCGCCGCGCTCGTTGAAAGATCTTGGTCTCAAGCCCGCTGATCTTGATCGAGTCGCCGAGCTCTCCACCCGTACTCCTTATCCCAATCCGCGTCCGGTCACCCGGGAAGCGGTGCGAGATCTGTTGCAACAGGCCTATAACGGAACGGCGCCCAACCTATGAGCACACAACTACACGGGTCGGCACTGCTGGGCCAGGTCCTCGATGCCTATTGCCGCACCAGCGATCCGCGCTGGAACACGATCGCCGCCGCGCTGATCCGTCACCTGCACGAATTCGTCGACGAGGTGGAACTGACTCCGCAGGAGTGGTTCACGACGATCCAGTTCCTGACGCAAACCGGACAGGCGTGTGTGGGCCCGCGCCAGGAGTTCATCCTGCTGTCGGACGTGCTGGGCGTGAGCTCGGCCGTCGACAACATCGCCAACGCGTCGTCGGACGCAACGGAATCCGCCGTGCTCGGCCCGTTCTACGTGCCGGATTCTGCTCACGTCAACCCCGGTGCCGATCTGGCTCTCACCGATGAAGGAGAACGGCTGCTGGTACAGGGTCGCGTGCTCGATCGCAGCGGCAAGCCGCTTGCGGGTGCTGTGCTCGATGTCTGGCAGACGGCGCCGAACCAGCTCTACGCCGTGCAGGATGAACGGCAGCCGCCGATGAACTGCCGTGGGAAGGTCCGTACCGATGCGTTAGGCCGTTTCGAGTTCCGGACGCGCAAGCCGGTTGCGTATCCGGTGCCGACTGACGGGCCGGTCGGCCAGCTGCTGCGCAAGTCGGGCCGCGAGCCCATGCGTCCCGCGCACATCCATTTCATCGTGAGCGCGCCCGGTCATCGCTCGCTTACGACGCAGGTATTCACGCACGACGATCCGTACATCGACTCGGACGCCGTGTTCGGCGTCAAGCAGTCGCTGATGGCGCAGTACGAACGCAACGCCGATCCGAGCCTGAAAGTCGAGTGGATCCTGCGATTCGACTTCGTGCTGGATGAGGAGCGCGCGTGATATCGATCCGGGGCATCTGTATGGTGCTGGGGCTGGTCCTGATGGCGTGCTCGGACGGGGCGCCGCAGGCGCCCTCCGGTGCAGCCGGCGCGCCAGCTCGAGCAGGGTCCGGTCTTGACGTCGTCGCGGTGGTCACGCAGGCCGTTGCCGAACGGCCCTTGCAGATGGACATCGAGGCGGTCGGCACTGCCCGCGCCAACGAATCCGTGAGCGTGACGTCGAAGACGTCGAACACCGTGACCGCAATCCGGTTCCGCGAAGGCGAGGTTGTCCGACGCGGTGCGGTCCTCGTGGAGTTCGATCCGGCCCAGACGCAAGCGGATCTTGCAGCCGCGCAGGCAACGCTGATCGAGAGTCGCGCGCAGTACGAGCGCAGCAGAACACTCGCCACTACGCACGTTCTGTCCGCCTCGCAGATGGACCAGATTGAGGCTGCGTTCAGGGCGAACGAAGCGCGCGTCGCCGCCGCGCAAGCGAGGCTCAATGACACAGTGATCCGCGCTCCGTTCAAGGGGCAGACGGGCTTGCGACGTGTCAGCGTCGGCAGTCTGGTGAACCCGGGCACGTTGATCACCACGCTCGACGACACGTCCCTCATCAAAGTCGAGTTCACCGTCCCGCAGATCCACCAGCACGTGCTGCGCGAAGGGCTCGGAATCTCTGCGCGAGCATCCGGTCTGCCAGGCCGCACGTTCGAAGGTAAGGTGATCACCGTGGACTCGCGCGTCGATCCGGTGACGCGGGCGATCAGCGTGTTGGCAGGAATCGCCAACGACGATGGAACTCTCAAGCCAGGCACGTTCATGTCCGTGCAGTTGCGCGGTGCCGCTGCCACGGCACTGCTGGTTCCCGAGGCGGCAATCGTGCCGGAGCAGGGACGCATGTTCGCATTCGTCGTCGCGGATGGCGTGGCGCTGAAGCGCGAGATCACCATCGGCCGACGTCTTCCCGGCGAGGTCGAAGTGGCCACCGGCTTGGCGCAAGGCGAGCGTGTAATCATCGAGGGCGCGCTGAAGGTTCGTCACGAAGCGCGGGTGCGCGAAGCCGCAACCCCGGCCAGTCCGCCGTCGAGCTGAGGAGAAGGGCGTGCAGATTTCCGAGCTGTCGGTCCGACGTCCGGTCTTTGCTACCGTCATCAGTCTGCTGCTGATCATCTTCGGCCTCGTCTCGATGCAGCGGCTCGCGATCCGCGAGTATCCCGACATCGAGCGCCCGGTCGTCTCGATCACGACCACGTACCGCGGCGCTTCCGCGCAGGTTGTCGAGAACAAGATCACGCAGCCGATCGAAGACCGCATTGCCGGCATCGAAGGCATCCTCAAGATCGAGTCCAGCAGCGAAGATGAGCGTTCGGCGATCAACATTGAGTTCGATGTCAGCAGAGACTTGGACGGCGCGGCCAACGACGTGCGTGATCGCGTGTCTCGCATCGGCGCACTGCTGCCGCCGGAAGCGGATCCGCCTGACATCGCGAAAGCGAACGCCGGCGGCGAGGCCGTCGCCATCCTGAATTTCAGCTCGGACTCCATGTCGCTGCTCGAGATTTCCGACTACGCCGAGCGCTACATCGTGGATCGGATCTCGACGGTTCCCGGCGTCGCGCGGGTCTCGTTGAGCGGTGGCAGGCGTTACGCGATGCGCATCTGGCTCGATCGTCAGGCGCTCGCCGCGCGTCGCATGACAGTCGCCGACATTGAGAGTGCGCTGCGACGTGAGAACGTGCAGCTGCCGGCAGGACGACTGGAGTCGCTGACCCGCGAGTTCTCTCTGCGCACCGAGGTCGGGCTCGATACGGAAGAGGACTTTCGGGAGCTGGTGGTCGGTCGTGGCGACGACGGTCACCTCGTGCGCCTAGGCGAAGTGGCAGGCGTACAGCTCGCGGCAGAGAACGAGCGCACGATCGCACGGACCCAGGGCAAGCCAGGCGTCGGGCTCTTCGTCGAAGCGCAATCGAAGGCGAATACCCTGGAAGTCGTGCGCGGCGTGCGTGCGGAAGTGGCACTCTTGCAGAGCGAGCTGCCAGCGGGTGCATCGCTGTTCATCAACGTCGACAACGCGCTGTCGATCGAGGCTGCGCTCCATGAAGTGATCGTCGCAGTCGCGTTCGCGTTCCTGTCGGTGCTGCTGGTCATCTACGGTTTCCTCGGGAACCTGCGCGCGACGTTGATCCCCGCCGTCACAATCCCGGTGTCGATAGTTGCGGCGTTCATCGTGATGTATGCGCTCGGCTATTCGATCAACGTGCTGACCCTGCTTGGCTTGGTGTTGGCGATCGGCTTGGTCGTCGACGATGCGATCGTGGTGCTCGAGAACGTGCACCGTCGCACCGAACAGGGGGAAGCGCCCATGGTGGCTGCGGTCACTGGCACCCGCGAGATCGGCTTTGCAGTCATTGCCACGACTCTGGTGCTCGCGGCCGTCTTCGTGCCGATCTCCTTCCTGCCTGGCGATATCGGCCGGCTATTCCGCGAGTTCGGCTTCACGCTCGCTGCGTCAGTGCTGTTCTCGGCGCTCATCGCGCTGACGTTGACGCCGATGCTGGCGTCGAAGCTGCCGGCGCAGGCAGCACACACCGGCCGGGTCGCTGCCGCGATCGATGCTTTCTTCCGGCGTTTGGCTGTGAACTATGAGCGCTGGCTCAGGGCGCTGATGCGCCGCCCGTGGTTCGTTGTCGGCGGTGTGGCCGCGCTGACTGTGGTGGGGGGACTGACATTTACCTCGCTGCCTTCCGAGTTCGCGCCGACGGCGGATGTCGGTCGTGTCTTCATCACACTGCAGGGGCCCGAAGGTGCAAGTCTGGAGTACACGGACAGCTACGCGCGGCGCTTCGAGCAGATCGTCGCGGCGAAGCGCGAGGAAAAAGGCGAGATCTCGCGCATGCTCGTGCGCATCCCAGGCATGGGCGGTCCCAGCGCCGGGAGCGTCGGCGACGTCAGCACTTCGCGTGGCATCATCATGCTCGAGCCCTGGAGCGAGCGGGAGCGCTCCGCGCAGGAGATCTCGCGTGAGTTGTTGCAGGAGGCCCGCGCGCTGCCAGGCGTGCGGGCGTTCGGCGGTCAGCCGGGCAGCCTCGGCCGTGGTGGCTTCGGCCAGCCGGTCCAGGCAGTCATCGGCGGACCGGACTACGAGCAGCTCTCGAAGTGGTCGGACCAGCTGTTGCAGCTCGCCGAGCGCAATCCCGGACTGGTTGCTGTCGACACAGACTATCGGGAGCGCAAGCCGCAGATTCGCGTTTCGATCCGCCGCGATCAGGCCGCGGATCTCGGCGTGTCGCTGGAGACCGTCGGGCGGACGCTTGAGACGGTCCTAGGCTCGCGCATCGTGACCACGTACCTCGACCGCGGACGCGAGTACAACGTCATCCTGCAGGGTCGCGACGACGAGCGCAGAACCGACACCGACCTGACGAACATCTACGTTCGCTCCAATCGCAGCAACGAGTTGATCCCGCTGTCGAACGTGGTCGAGATCGAGGAAGTGGCGGGTGCGATTCGCCTCAACCGCTTCGACCGGCTGCGCGCTATCGAGGTCTCGGCGGGCTTGGCGCCGGGTTACACGATGGGCGAGGCGGTGCAGTGGTTCCGCGACACGGTGGCGCGCGAGCTGCCCGCGGGAGCCAAGCTCATGTTCGACGGCGAGTCAGCCGAGTACACCCGCAGCGGTTCCCAGCTGTACTTCACGTTGGCGTTCGCGTTGGCGATTGTCTTTCTGGTGCTGGCGGCACAGTTCGAGAGCTTCATCATGCCTGCCATCATCATGGTCACCGTGCCGCTCGCGCTGCTCGGCGCAGTGTTCGGTCTCAAGCTGTTCGGCGCGAGTGTGAATATCTTCAGCCAGATCGCAGTGATCATGCTCATTGGCATCGCCGCGAAAAACGGCGTGCTGATCGTCGAATTCGCGAACCAGCTCAGGGACCGCGGGATGGACTTTACCGAGGCCGTGATCAAGGCTGCGGTCACCCGCCTGCGACCGGTCCTGATGACTAGCCTGTGCACCGCATTCGGCGCGATCCCATTCCTGCTGGCAACCGGTGCTGGGGCAGAACAGCGCCTGCCGATCGGTATCGTCGTGTTCTCCGGCACGCTGGTTTCCATGTTCCTGACGCTGCTGGCCGTACCGGCCGTCTATTCGATGGTCGCGGCGCGGGCGAAGTCGCCCCAGCATTCCAGCCGCGTGCTGGACCGCCTGATGGGCGGCCGCCCCGAGCCGGCGCCTCCCAAGCCAACGCCTTGATTATTGTCGACACCGGGGCCTGCGGGCCGTACATATATATGTGTGCGGACTGTAGATAGAGGATCCCGGGCATTCAGATGAAGGGCGGCTACGTCAACTTGAGGCTGGTGCCCGCCATGCCCGATCGGCCGCAGCAGTGGAGCCGAGAAGACCGATCCAGACTTGTGGAGCGGCTGTTCACCGCGCACCGCGCGGCCCTGATGCAGTACCTGACGCGGCTGTTCGGCAGCAGCGAAGATGCCGAGGAGATCGTGCAGGAGACCTACATCCGCTTGCTGAAGTTCGAGGACCTCGGCCAGCTGGACAGCGAGGTGCGACGCTTCCTGTTCCGGATTGCGACGAACCTGGCGCGCGATAGGTTCCGGCAACGCAAGGCGCGCGCGCATGATGCGCACGTCCCGTACGACCTCGTCGAGCTGGAAGGCCACGGCGAAGCGCCGGAGGAAATCGTCGACTGGGACACGGGCATGGCAGTGCTCAAACAGGCGCTGCTCGACCTGCCGCCGCGACATCGGCAGGTGTTCCTGTTGCATGTCACCGAAAACATGAGCTATCGGACGATAGCGAAGCATTTGGGGGTGAGCACGAAGACAGTCGAGCGGGATCTGGCGATGGTGCTGGAGCTCTGTCAGAGCCGGCTGCGGACCAGGGAAAGCAAATGAGCGGAACACGAGCCATGAAAAGTGGAGAGGACATCCGGGCGATCGAGGCGGCCGCCGCACGCTGGTTCGTGCGCCTGCATGATCATCCCGCGAGCGCGCAGACCGAGGCCGAGTTCGACGCCTGGCTGGATCAGTCGTCGCAGCACCGGGCCTGCTACATGCGATGCGAAGTTACGATGGCCATGGCACGCGGCCTGGGCGATGACCCGGCGCTGGAAGCCGACCTGGCGGAGGTCAAGCGGATCGCCGAGGCAGAAACCCGCTCGCAGGCAGCCGCCCAGCGCCGCTCAGCGGCGGCACGCGTGTGGTTCGTGGCCATCGCGGCGACAGTGATCGCCGCGGTCGGAGTGGGTTATTTCCTCACGGGTCGGGTCGAGCACCACGAATACCGGACGGCCGTCGGCGAGCAGCGGTCGATTACGCTGTCGGACGATTCCACGATTACGCTCAATACCGACACGGCGCTCGACGTGTCACTGAGCACGAAGGTCCGGCGTATTGACCTGCACCACGGCGAGGCGTTCTTTTCTGTCGCACATGACCCCTCGCGTGCGTTTGAGGTATGGGCAGCGGGCGGAAAGGTTCGGGCTGTCGGCACCCAGTTCGGGGTCGAGATCGACCGGGACGAGGTGACCGTGTCCGTGCTGGAAGGCGCCGTGGTCGTCGAGCCAACGACTGGTGGCACGCCGCCGGGCGGTGCGCCGAAGGTCGCGGCGAACGAGTCGGTTCGCTATCGATCAGGCGGTGCGATCGGCCCGGTCGCGGCTGCCGACGTGGCCCGGATCAACGCCTGGCGGGAAGGCAAGCTCGCATTCGAGCGGGTGCCGCTGGCGGACGCCATTGCCGAGTACAACCGCTACACCACCCGCAAGGTGGTGCTGAGTTCGGAGGAGATCGGCAGGCAGCCGGTCAGCGGGACGCTGCGCATCGGCGATGCCGAGTCGCTGCGCTTCCTGCTGCGCGAGTCGCTGGGCTTGCGCGTGGCGGAGCAGGGCGGTGCGGTGTTGGTTCTGCCTCAGGCACCGGAGGCAGCTGACGCGAAGGATTGACCGTAAACGACCGGTGCGGGGGAGCTCGACTGCAGATGAACAGCAAGTTTCAAACGGTCTTCGGCTCGCTCCGGGACTACACGAAGGGCGAGCTGCAGATCATAGACGACGACCCGAAGAACTACGCGTTCTCCAACGTCTTCGACGTCGCCGGCAAATCGGCGCCCTACGAGAAGGTGGTCGTCGCCATCAACCTGGGGTACGTGCTCGAAACGCTGCGGGCCGAGGGCACCTCTGCCTGGTACGCAGCAGCACACGATGAATTCGCGATCGTCATGGACGGCGACGTCGAAGTCGAGCTACTCAAGCTCGACGCTCCCGATTCTGTCGTACCCCCGAACACACGAGGTTCGGTGCTCGCGGGCGAGCGGCCTGCCGGCCGCAAGATGGGCACCGTGCGGTGCCAGCGCGGCCATCAGGTGCTGCTGCCCAAGGGCGCGGCCTATCGCTTCAAGGCGTACAAGCCAGGCGTCATTCTCATGCAGACAGTCGAAGGCAAGCTGTCCGTGCAGAAGTGGCGCGACATCTGCTACACGTAATTCATCGCGAGAGACGCATCATGGTTCAAGCAGCATCCTCTGTGGACGTCAAAGCCTCGCCCGCCAGCAACCAGACGGGCTATCGCAGCTTTCAGCTCGGCAGCTTCGGATTCTCGCGCGACGAATACTTCGTGCACATCGGCTGGCAGGCAAACGGCCAGAAGCTTTCGCACACGATCTCGGCCGACGCATTCCTGCGCGCGATGATGCGTGACGTCGCGTGGGGCTTCTTCTATGGCTGGGTGAATTTCGATCCGGTCATCGGCACGCGAAATCTTTACGGCAAGGTCGAGTTCTACGCGGGCAAGTATCACCCCTCGTACAAGAGCAAAGGTCTGGACCTGACCGAGACCTTCGACTCGCGCGAGATCATGGCGACCTTCAAGGCGATCCTCGACGACTGGACCAACGAGGGCTTCGATCCGTTCGCCGCGCCGGATGAGACCGGTAAGGGTTGGCTCGGTAAGAAGAACGGCAACAACCGTGCGGCGATCGAGCGCCAGCGCCAGGCGTGCAAGCGCATGCCGGGCCTGCCGGGAGATGCAGAGCTGCGCGCGGACGACAACGGCTATCCGGTGAATCGCGCATTCGCTGACGTGCCACAGGATGAGCCGCAGATCAAAGCCGAGCCGGGCTTCGAGAACGAGGTGCACGCGTTCAACCTATTCAAGTACCTGTCGCGCTCGGACGTGACGTGGAACCCCTCGGTGTCCTCAGTGCTGGAGCGGAGCCTGTGCTGTCCGACGACGGAGGAGTACATCCTGCCGATCAAGCACGGCAACGACCGCGTCGAGTGGTTCGTGCAGCTGAGCGACGAGATCGAATGGGAGATCGAGAACAAGAACACCGGCGCACCGCGTGCGAAGGTCATCATGAAGGCGGGCGACGTGGCCGCGATGCCGGCGGACATCCGTCACCAAGGCTATTCGAAGAAGCGTTCGATGCTGCTGGTCTGGGAGAACGCGACGCCCGAGCTGCCGCAGCTGTACGAGAGCGGCAAGCTCAAGCCGTATCCGGTCGAGTTCTGACATGCGCTTTCAGACCAAGCTCTTCATCGGCGGCGAGTTCGTCGACGCGCTCGACGGCGCGACGATGGATGTCGTCAATCCATTCGACGGCGAGGTTCTGGCGCGCGTCGCCGAAGCCAAGGCCGCAGATGTCGACCGTGCAGTAGACGCAGCAGCCAAGGCATTTCCAGCGTGGAGTGCGACGCCGGCCATGCAGCGTGGCCGCCTGCTCGGCAAGCTGGCGGATGCGATCGAAGCGCACGCCGACGAGCTGGCTCAGATTGAGTCGCTCGACACCGGACACCCGATCCGTGACACCAAAGGCCTGGACGTGCCGCGCACCGCGGTCACGTTCCGGTACTTCGCCGGTATGGCCGACAAGGTGCAGGGCAGCGTCGTGCCGGTGGAGGCGGGGTTCCTCAACTACGTGCAGCGCGAGCCGCTCGGGGTGGTCGGGCAGGTCGTGCCCTGGAATTTCCCGTTGATGTTTACGAGCTGGAAAATGGGTCCGGCGCTCGCGGCGGGCAACACTGTCGTGCTGAAGCCGGCCGAGATCACGCCGCTCTCTACGCTGCGAATCGCAGAGTTGATGGCGGAAGTGGGGTTCCCGCCGGGCGTGGTCAACATCGTTCCCGGCTACGGACCGACCGCTGGCCAGCATCTCGCGGAGCATCCGCGCGTGCAGAAGATCGCGTTCACAGGCTCCACTGCAGTTGGGCGCAAGATCGTTCAGGCTTCCTCCGGCAATCTCAAGCGCGTGCAGCTGGAGCTGGGTGGTAAGGGCGCGAACATTGTCTTCGAGGACGCTTTTCTTCCTGCGGCGATCAACGGCAGCGCTTTCGCGATCTTTCACAACCAGGGTCAGGCGTGCATCGCCGGTTCGCGCTTGCTGCTGCAGCAGAGCATCGCAGACAAGTTCCTGGATGGATTCCTGCAGCTCGCGCGCTCGATCCGGCTCGGCAATCCGCTGGAGCCGACCACCGAGATGGGGCCGCTGACTTCTCAGAGGCAGCAGCAGAGCGTGCTTGCTTACTGCGACGTCGCGCGTCAGCAAGGCGCGGAGATCCTCATCGGCGGCAAGAAACCCTCTGCGGCGGGTCTCGAGCGCGGCTTCTTCGTCGAGCCCACGGTCGTGAAGGCGAAGCCTCAGGACCGCGTGTGCCAGGAAGAGGTATTCGGGCCGTTCGTGGCCGTCACGACCTTCAAGGACGAGGCCGAGGCGATCCAGATCGCGAACTCCACCGAGTACGGTCTCGGCGGCGGCTTGTGGACCACGAATCTGCAGCGCGCGCACAAGGTCGCCGGTGCGATGCGCGCGGGCATGATCTGGATCAACAGCTACAAGCGCGTCAATCCCGGCTCGCCTTTCGGCGGCGTTGGTAGCTCCGGCTACGGGCGCGAGATGGGATTCGAAGCCATGCACGACTACACCGAAGCCAAGTCGGTGTGGGTGAACGTAGACGCACAGCTCCCGCCGTACTATCCGCGCTGACGCCGTGAGCGAGCGCACGCTGTGCAGCCTCGACGCCGTGCCGGACAATGATTGCCTGGAGGTCGTGCAGGGGGACCAAAGCATCGTCGTGATGCGCAGCGCCGACCGCGTCTGGGCCTATCGCAACGTCTGTCCGCATTTCTCGTTGCCCCTCAATGCGCAGCCGAACGAGTTCCTGGTCGTCGGCGAGCGCCGAGTGATGTGCGCGTTTCATTGCGCGATATTCCGGTTCGAGGACGGCCTGTGCATCGAGGGTCCCGCAGAAGGCTTGCGTCTGGATCCGGTGCCTGTTGAGATCGTGGGCAGCGAAGTACGCCTGCAAGGTGCATGACACGGCGATGCCCAGCATCGACAGCCAGTTCCTGCCCGACACGCCAGTCGACGTGCGCCGCACGTTCGGCTTCGATTGCCCGTTCCCGGTACGCGGCTTCGGCACGGCGAGCGAGCATGTGCCCACCGTCGACGCGCACTACAAGTTCGACCGCGACACGACCCTGGCGATTCTCGCGGGCTTCGCGTTCGACCGCCGCGTGCTGCTGCAGGGCTATCACGGCACCGGCAAGACTTCGCACATCGAGCAAGTCGCGGCGCGGCTCAACTGGCCGTGCGTGCGCATCAACCTCGACGGCCACGTCAGCCGCATCGACCTCATCGGCAAGGACGCGATCGTGATCCGCGAAGGCAAGCAGGTGACGGAATTCGTCGAAGGTATCCTGCCGTGGTCGCTGACGCGCAACGTCGCGCTGGTGCTCGACGAGTATGACGCGGGCCGGCCCGACGTGATGTTCGTCTTCCAGCGCGTGCTGGAAAGCGAGGGCGCACTGACGCTGCTCGATCAGAGCAGGGTATTGCGGCGGCATCCTGCGTTCAGGATGTTCGCAACGGCGAACACTGTGGGTCTCGGAGATGCGACCGGGCTGTACCAGGGCACGCAGCTGCTGAATCAGGGGCAGCTCGATCGCTGGGACATCGTCGCGTCCCTGAACTACCTTGCCGCTTCGACCGAGATCGAGATCGTGCTGGGCAAGGCGCCTGCATTCGACACTCCCGAGGGCCGCGAGAGAGTGAGCAAGATGGTTGCGCTCGCGGATCTGACGCGCAATGCGTTCGTCGGCGGCGAGATATCGACAGTGATGTCGCCGCGCACTGTGATTGCGTGGGCGCACAACACGCAGATTTTCGGCGACGTCCGTCATGCTTTCTGCGTGACGTTCCTCAACCGCTGCGACGAAGCCGAGCGTGCGCTGGTGTCAGAGCTGTATCAGCGCTGCTTTGCCGAAGAGATCAACGGTGACGCGGACTGAGCAAGTTGCCGCCGGCGTGCTGCGGGCGCTTGCGGGCAAGTGCGATCCAGTCGCGACGAAGCTCGCGGACGACGCTCAGTGGCGAGGTCGCATTGACGCGCGAGCATTGCGGCTGCGTTACAGCGACTCGCGTGTTCACACGGAGCTCTTGGGCCTCGCCGGCGAAGGCGGTTCGCTCTTTGAGCTCTGCGAGCAGGCACGCGTAGAAGCCAAGGTGCCGCCTGCGTGGAGCGGAGTGCGCGTGAATCTGGCGGCGCTCTTGGAGGTCGTTCTCGCCAGTGTGCACCGTGAGGAAGACCGGGAGCTGATCCTCTCCGTCCGGGGTGGCCGCTTCGCCTCGCTCACTGCACTTATCGACGATCAGCGAGCGTTCGGCATCGAGGCGTTGCGGATCATTGCCGAGTTTCGGCAACGCCATTCGCGCGAGTCGCCTGCCGCACCGCCGCCTGCGCCCCGACCGCATTCATCAGCAGTACCGGCACCCGTGGCCGGTGCCACGACGCATTTGGATGCCCTGCGAGAGGCGCGCGAAACGCCGCGCGGCAGGATCGTCGCTCATGAAAGCTCCACTCCGGGCGGAGCGGGTCCGTATCACGCATTCACGGAGCAATTCGACACTCAGGCCGATGCCGCCTCGCTCTGCGAGCAAAGTACTCGCGCAGCACTGGCGGAGCAGCTACGCCGATTCCGGCGCGACTCTACAGCCGACATTGCACGCTGGGCGCGCAGGTTGCAGCGGCACTTGCAGGTACAGCAGACGCGGTTCTGGCACTTCGACAGGGAAGAAGGTCTGTTGGATTGCGCGCGGCTCACGCGGGTGATCACTGACCCGACACAGCCGCTCACATTCAAGCAGGAGCGGTCGGCGGATTTTCCCGCGACCGCCGTGACGATACTGGTTGACAACTCCGGATCGATGCGCGGCCCGCCCATCTCTATGGCAGCGGCTTGCGCCGAGATCCTCGGCAGTGTGCTGGAACGTTGCGGCGTGCAGTCCGAGATTCTCGGCTTTACCACCCGGAGCTGGCGCGGTGGCAGGTCGCGCGCACGGTGGAGCGAGCTAGGACGTCCCGCCGACCCGGGGCGCCTCTCCGATCTGCTCCACATCGTTTACAAACCCGCCGCGCGGCCGTGGCGCCGCTACCGGCAGGCGATCGCTGTAATGCTCGATGACGGATTGCTCAAGGAGAACGTCGATGGCGAGGCGCTACTGTGGGCGCATGCGCGGCTTCTACGTCGGCCAGAGCCGCGGCGGGTCCTGATGGTCGTGTCGGACGGGGCCCCGCTCGACGAGGCGACGCTGGCCGAGAACGACCCCGGCTACCTCGAGCGACACCTGCGCGCTGTCATCCGGGAGATCGAAGGCCGCTCCCCGGTCGAGCTGTTCGCGATCGGCATCGGCCACGATGTCGGCGCCTACTACTCGGATGCGTTTACGATCAGCAGGCCGGAGAATCTCGGCGAAGCAATGGTCGCCGATCTCATCGCCTGCCTGTGTCGTAACTCCAAGAGCACGGGCGATGGTGAAACATTTGGTCATGTGGCGGCTGCGCGATTTCGAACGCGGGCTGGGCGACGTCGACAACAAGCACCTGCTTCTCGAAGCGATCGCCGCCATGCGCACCGGCATCGCGGGCTTGAGGGCAGTTGAGATCGGCATCAACCGGCGTCGCGCCGGCGATGCGGCGGACCTGGCGCTGTACACCGAGTTCGAGAGCTGGAGCGCGCTGCACGCCTACGAGATCCATCCCCTGCACGAGGAGCTGAAGCGGCTGATCGGTCCGCTGCGGGTGGAGCGGCGCGTCGTCGACTACGAAGTGACCTGAATTGTCGATGCTGCCGCTGGCGTTACGTTGTAACTCCATCGATGGCCAAGATTACCACCCTCCAGGCAGCGGTCGCGGAGCACGTGCGCGACGGCGACACCGTGGCGCTCGAGGGCTTCACGCATCTGATTCCATTCGCGGCCGGGCACGAGATCATCCGCCAGGGCAGGCGTGAACTGGCGCTGGTGCGCATGACGCCGGACATCATCTACGACCAGATGATCGGCATGGGCTGTGCCCGCTCGCTCACCTTCTCCTGGGGCGGCAATCCCGGTGTGGGCTCGCTGCATCGTTTTCGCGACGCCGTGGAGAATGGCTGGCCGCATCCGCTTGCGATCGACGAGCGCAGCCACGCCGATATGGCTAACGCATACGTCGCCGGGGCTTCCAATCTCCCGTTCGCCTTGCTGCGCAGCTACGCCGGCTGCGATTTGCCGCGCTACAACGAGCGCATCAAGTTCATCACATGCCCATTCACGGGCGAGCGCCTCGCGGCGACGCCGGCGATTCGTCCGGATGTGACGATCATCCACGCCCAACGCGCTGATCGCCGCGGCAACGTGCTGCTGTGGGGCATCGTCGGAGTACAGAAGGAAGCGGCGCTCGCTGCCGAGCGCGCGATCGTCACGGTGGAGGAGATCGTCGACGATCTCGGAGCAGAACCGAATGCGTGCGTGCTGCCTGGCTGGGCGCTCTCGGCGGTTTGCGCCGTGCCGCGCGGTGCCTGGCCTTCCTACGCGCACGGCTACTACGAGCGCAGCAATGCGTTTTACAAGGAATGGGATGGCATCGCACGCGACCGCTCGACCTTCATCGCATGGATGAAACGCAATGTGCTCGAGCAAGCGGAGGCTGTCGCGTGAGCGCCGTCGCTTACACCGCCAACGACATCATGACCGTTACTGCGGCACGCCGTCTGCGCGATGAGGCGGTGTGCTTCGTCGGCATCGGGCTGCCCTCGACGGCGGCCAATCTTGCGCGACTGACGCATGCGCCGAACATCAACCTGATCTACGAATCCGGAACCATCGGCACGAGGCCGTCGGTGCTGCCGCTCTCGATCGGCGACGGCGAGCTGGCGAGCACGGCTGATACGGTCGTGTCGACGCCGGAGATCTTCCGCTACTGGCTGCAGGGTGGTCGTATCGACGTCGGGTTCCTTGGCGCCGCGCAGATCGACCGCTACGCAAATATCAACACCACCGTGATCGGCTCCTACACATCGCCGAAGACGCGCCTGCCCGGCGCCGGCGGCGCGCCGGACATCGCGGCATTCGCGAAGGAAATTGTGATCATCATTCGCCAGAGCCGGCGGGCGTTCGTCGAGAGGCTCGACTTCATCACGTCGGCAGGCCATCTCGAAGGCGGCGACAGCCGCAAGCGCGCCGGGCTGTCGGGCAAGGGGCCGACCGCAGTGATCACCGACCTGTGTGTGTTCGAGCCTGATCCTGTTACTCGCGAGCTCACCGTGACGTCGGTTCACCCAGGCATTGAGCGCGCGCAGATCGATGCAGCCACCGGGTGGCCGGTGTGCTACGCGGCGCAAGTCATCACAACGCCGGTGCCGACCGACGACACTTTGCAGGTGCTGCGCGATCTGCTTGAGCGGACTGCAAGCGCCCATGGCAGCGCAACTTCGGAATAGCAAGAACGAGGGGGATGCATGAGGGCACGATTCGCATTCTTGGCGGCTTCTCTGGTGCTCGCCAGCTGGGTAACGACCGGCCACGCACAGTCCAAGCCGGCAGTTCTCAACGAGGCAGCCACTGCACTGGGCGGCGCAGAGCGCATCCGCGCGGTGAAAAACATCACGCTGGTCGGCTACGCCCAATACGCATATCAGATGGGTGGCGGCAACATCGACGGCTCGCCCAATGCGCCGCAGAAGTACCAGGCCGCCAACGATCTGCGACGAGTCTACGATCTGCAGAACAACCGCTGGCAAGCGACCGAGCGCCGCAATTTCCTGTTTCCGTTCGCCGCGGTGTTCGGTCACGCGTTCGCGCCGACGGACCTGATTCTCGATGGCGACATCGCCTATGACACCGCGCCCGACGGCAAGGTCGCCCGCATCCCGCGATGGGTCGATGGAGTGCTGCACCTGGATGGGCCGCACATGCGGCGCATGTGGATGGTCAACAATCCCGTCGTCGCGGTGCGCACGGCGCTGGACCCAGGGACGAAGGTGGGCAAGACGCGCCGCGAAGGCAAGCTCACTGTCGTGGATCTGACCTTGCTGCAAGGGGACCAGTGGTCGCTTGCGATCGACGATCAGTCGAAGCTCCCCGCGTGGGTCCGCTGGTCCAACCCGCAGAGCAATCTCGGGCAGGTCACCTTCACCACGCACTTCTCGGGCTATGCGTCCTACAGCGGACTGCTCATGCCGCTAGGATTCAGGACGACGCTCGACTGGCGCAACACCGACTACATGCGAATGTACGTCGACAACTATCTCGTCGACACGGACATCGCGAACCTGGCAGCGCCGGCCGACGTGCGCGCCTCGCCGGAGCCGGAGCTGCCGCCGGTCGAAGTAAAGGCGACGCAGGTCGCCCCGCATCACTGGCGCCTCACGCCTTACGGAAGCAGTGTGTTCGAGTTCGCCGATCACCTGACGATCTTCGAGCTCGGCGGCAGCCAGCGGGTTGCACAGGCGACGATCGACGCCGCGCGCCAGCTCGTACCGGGCAAGCCGCTCACTCATTACATCCCGTCGCATCATCACTTCGATCACACCGCGGGCCTGCGCGTCGGCGTCGCCGAAGGTCTGACGATCATCTCCCGTCGCGGCAACGAGCAGATCTTCCGCGAAATGGCCGAGCACCGCTCGCCGGACTATCCGGACTCGCAGGAGAAGAAGCGTACGGCGTTCAAGTTCATGCCGATGGACGAGCATCTGCGGCTGTCGGACTCGATGCAAACCGTCGACCTGTACTGGGCGCGTAACAACATCCACATGGCCGACGCCGTGTTCGCCTACATTCCGGCCACGAAGGTGATGGTCGAAGGCGACATCGCCACGGCCGCGCGCGACTACCAGTTCTGGGCCGACAACTACATGGACAACATCGAGTACTACAAGCTCGACGTCGAAACGCTCTCGCCCGTGCACATGAACATCATGAAGCACGACGAGGTGATCGAGATGATCAAGTTCGGTGTGAAGGGCGCGCGCGAGCGCTGCGCGGCCGAGCTGGCCAAGGGCAACTACTTCGCCGGCTGCCCGATCCAGACGAAACGCTACTGAAGGAGACCGCTGCGATGAACGCCTGCGTGCAGCTCGTAGTCGACGATCGTCCGCCAGAGCTGGTTGCCGAGGCGCAGCGCGTTCGCGCCTGCGGTGCGCTGGGAAAACCCGGCCCCTTGCTGCGGCTGTTCGACTTCTTGCTCGCGCGCAGCAACGGCGTCTCGCCGAAAGAGATCGAGATCGCGGTCGCGGTGTTCGACAAGAAGCTGGATTTCGACGTCGGGCAGGATGCGCTCGTGCGTGTGTACGTCCACAAGCTGCGTCGGCGACTCGATGACCACTACCTGCGCAACCCCAGCGAGACGCGGATCGTCTTGCCCAAGGGCGAGTATCGACTGCTCATGGAGCAGGCGGAGCAGAGTGCCGCTCCTGCTGAGACGACTCCGCCCGAGCCGGCAGTCGCGGCCCCTCCGAGGCGGGCCACACCACGTCTGCTCCTGGTCGTGGCCTTCGCACTCGGCGCGCTGCTGGCAGTCGCTGCAACTGCGCTGATGCGGATGGACGCGGCGCACTCGGATGCTGCGACGGCGAGCTCCAGCCCGATCTGGTCTGGGCTGCTGGCCGACGATCTGCCGGTGACGATCGTCGTCGGCGACTACTACCTGCTCGGCGAGGTCGATCAGGCCGGCGAGGTCAAGCGCCTGGTGCGTGAGTTCGACATCAATTCGGAAGCTGACTTTATCGACTACCTGGAACTCAATCCGAGTTCGGCGCAGCAGTACCGCAATCTGCGCCTGAGCTACCTGCCTACTGGCACTGCGGTCGCGCTGGCCGACGCGTCCGCGCTGCTTGCGGGGCGCAAGCCCGTGCGGATCAAGCTGATGTCAGAGCTCGATGGCGAGACCCTGCGCACCTCGCACGTGGTGTACATCGGTTACCTGAGCGGCCTCGGCATGCTGGGAGACATAGTGTTTGGCGCGTCGCGGCTGCGGGTGCAAGGGACATACGACGAGCTGGTCGACTCTGCGACGGCGCGCTCCTACGTGGCCCACATCCCGAGTACCTCCGAGCACGCCTTCGTCGACTACGGGTATTTCGCGTCGCTGCGCGGCCCGGTGGGCAATCGCATCATCGTGCTCGCGGGTACTCGGGACGCAGGCGTCATGCAAAGCGCGGATGCTGCAACGGACGCGCGCAGCCTCGCGCAGCTCGTGAGCCAGGCCGGCAGAGCGGAAGCCTTCGAGTCCCTGACCGAGGTACAGGGCGTCGACCGAGCCAAGCTCAAGACCAGCCCTATCTTCGTTGCCCCTCTGCGCTGATTGTCGAGCCAATTGTCGACATAGATCCCGCCGATCCGTTTAGGCAGACACACGACAGCGCAAAGCTGCGAGGCGCCGAATGCAGGTCACGAGGATTGGGGGATGGTTGGCGACGATGCTCCTGGCTGCAAGCCCGGCAGTGCTCGCTCAGGTCGACCTGTCCGGCACCTGGGGGCAGCTCATGCACGAGGACAACGCCGAGCGCGGCGCCGGTCCCGATTTCGCCGACTACACCGGGTTGCCTATCAACGATGCCGCGCGCCTGCGTGCCGAGTCCTGGGACGCAGCAAAGTGGACGGTGCCCGAGCACCAGTGCGAGCCGCATCCTGCCGACTATGCGCCGCATGGCCCTGCGGGACTGCGCATCTGGAGCACGGTCGACGTTACATCCCAGCAGGTCGTCGCCTGGCACATGACGCATGCCTGGATGGTGACTACGCGCACTATCTGGATGGACGGACGCCAGCATCCGCCGCCGGAGGCGCGGCACACGTGGATGGGCTTCTCCACCGGTAAGTGGGAAGGGGACACGCTGGTAGTCAAGACCACGCATCTCAAGGAAGGCTGGATCCGCCGCAACGGAGTGCCGCGCTCCGATCGCGGCACGCTCACCGAATACTTCATTCGCCACGGCGACATCCTGACGCTGGTCTCGGTCGTCGAGGATCCGGCGTACCTGACCGAGCCTCTGATGCGTACCTGGAACTGGGCGCTGCACCTTGGTTACCAGATCGCGCCGTATCCGTGCTCCGCCCGCGTCGAAACCGAGCGCCCGAAGGGCTTCGTCGCGCACTGGCTGCCGGGCACGAATCCACAGCTCAAGGAGTTCGCGAGCAAGCGCAAGCTCCCCGCCGAGGCATCCCGTGGCGGTGCGCAGACCATGTATCCGGAGTATCAGCTTGAATTGCAGAAGGCAGCGGTGCCACCCGCCGCCGCAACCAACCCTGCCGGAGCCAAGCAATGAACCGTTGCGCAGCCCTTGTCGTGGTCGCGACGCTCACGGTGCTTTGCTCCGCCGCATTGGCCGCGCAGTCGAAGACCAAGGCGGATCCCAAGGCGACGAATGCCGCATCCACCGCTACGATCGAGATCGTGCCCGTGCAGGACCGCGTCTATCTGCTGGCCGGCGGGTCGCGCAACGTCGCCGTACAGGTCGGCAATGACGGCGTGCTCTATGTGGACTCGTCCACTGCGGACCTGAGCGAGCAGATCCTCAAGGCGACGCGCACGCTGTCCCAGCGCCCGATCCGCTACGTCTTCAACACTCACGCGCATCCCGAGAACGTCGGCGGCAACCAGGCGCTGTCACGCCAGGGTATTTCATTCGGCGGCGGTAACACCAAAGACCAGACGTTCGCGCTCATTTACGCACACGAGAACGTGCTCAATGCGCTGAGCGCGCCGACCGGTAAGCAGGCGGCGCTGCCGAGCGACTTCTGGCCTACGGACACGTACTTCACCGAATCGATGGAAGTCCACTTCAACGGTGAGCCAGTCGAGCTGATCAGCGTGCCGCAGGCGCACACCGACGGCGACAGCCTCGTCCTGTTTCGCGGCTCCAACGTAGTCGTCACCGGCGACGTGTTCCTCACGACCGGCTACCCAATCATCGACGTGGCGCACGGCGGCACGATCAACGGCCTCATCGCCGCGCTCAACCGCATCATCGACATCGCGATTCCCGGGGAGAACGAGGAGGACGGCACGCTGATCGTTCCAGGCCAGGGCCGTGTGTGCGACGAGTACGACGTCGTCGTCTACCGCGACATGGTCACCATCATCCGCGATCGCGTGCAGGACCTGATCAAGAAGGGCATGACGCTGCAGCAAGTGCAGGCCGCGCGACCGAGCCGCGACTATGACGTGCTGTTTACGCCGGGAGAGGGCCACGCCACGCCGGAGCAGTTCATCCAAGCCGTTTACGAGACGTTGAAGTCGGGAGGCGCCGAGTGAGGCGCGTTCTGGAGAAGCCCATGAAGTCCATCGTTAGTTTGTGTGCGGGCGCCGCGGCGGCCCTGCTGTTCACTGCGCCAGTGCAGGCGCATCACTCGTTCCCAGCGACCTACGAGATCGACAAGACGGTGAAGATCCAGGGCAAGGTCGTGCAGTTCATGTTTCGCAATCCGCACTCCGTCATCCACGTGCTCGCGCCGGATGAGACCGGCAAGGAAGTGCGCTGGGCAGTGGAGTGGGCTGCGGCCGGAGCGCTGCAGCGTGACGGCGTTGCGACGCGCGAAATCCTGCGGCCGGGCGACATCGTGATCATCAGCGGTGCGCCGGGCCGCAATCCCGCCGACCACAAGATCCGGCTGAACCTGATCGAGCGCCCCGCGGATGGTTGGAAGTGGGGCGGCTCGTTCGACTGACCCGACCCGAATCGACAGGACGTAACTCGTGACGCGCTACTTTCTTCGCACAATCGTTCTCGCAGCGTTTGCGAGCTCGGTCGCATTCGCGCAGGCGCCGCCTGCGCCCAAAGGGCCCGAGACACCGAAAGCTGCTGCACAGATCGACATCACCGGGCAGTGGGTCGCCGTGGTGAGTGAGGACTGGGTGTACCGCATGGTCGTCGCGCCGAAGGGCGATGCCGGCAGCATTCCGATCAACGACGCCGGCAAGAAGGCCGCACAGGAATGGGATCCTGTGAAGGAAGCGAACTCCTGCAAGGCATACGGCGCCGTCGGAATCATTCGCATGCCGAGTCGCGTGCGCATCTCCTGGCAGGATGATCGCACGATGAAGATGGAGTTCGACGCCGGCACGCAGACGCGCGTGCTGCACTTCTCGAGCGAGCTGCCGCCCATCGGCTATCCGTCCTCCGAACCGCCGCGAGCATTCCGGCCGCCGGCCGACATTGGCCCGCGCACGATATCTGGCTACTCCGTCGCGGCGTGGCACAAGCAGGGCCAGTCGCGCGGACTTGGCTTCGGCGGCCCGCCGGTAATGCCGGCGCAGAAGGGGTCACTGGCGGTGCTCACGACCAACATGTCGCCTGGATACCTGCAGTCGAATGGCATCCCGTACAGCGACGATACGGTGCTCAAGGAATTCTTCGACGTGATCACGCTGCCCGACAACTCGCAGTGGCTGATCGTGACCAGCATCGTCGAAGACCCGAAGTACCTGCGCATGCCGTGGGTCATCAGCACACAGTTCAAACGCGAAGTCGGCGCCGAAAAGAAGTGGCGACCGACTACCTGCACCTAGCCAGGCATTCATCTCGGGAGGGGGCGATGACCGACACGCACGACAAGAACTACGAGCTGCAGGTCGTGATCCTGCTGACACTCGGCTTCGGGCTCGTCGGCCTGGATCGATGGATCATCGCGCCGCTGTTCCCGGCGATGATGAAGGACCTCGGCCTCAACTATCAGGACCTCGGCAATCTCATCGGTGCGCTTGGCCTCGCGTGGGGCGTGTTCGCGGTGATCGCGGGCGGACTGTCCGACCGACTTGGTCGCCGCAAGGTGCTCGTGCCGGCGATCATCGGCTTCTCGCTGCTGTCAGGCCTGAGCGGCGTGGCTCAGAGTCTCACCATGCTCATCGTGCTTCGTGCGCTGATGGGCGTGACCGAGGGCTCGTTCTGTCCAACGAGTTTCGCGGCGACTGCTGAAGCCTCGAAGCCGACGCGGCGCGGCTTCAATCTCGGCGTGCAGCAGAGCGCGTTCCCGCTGTTCGGCCTCGCGCTCGGTCCGATCATCGCGACGCAGATGCTGCGCTTCCTCGACTGGCGCTGGGTGTTCATCGTCGTAGCGATTCCCGGCCTGATCCTCGGTGCATTGATCTGGCGCGTCATTCGCGAGCCGGCTACCGTCGGCACGCATGCGCAGGTGGCGCGCGCGCCGGTCGGTGAGATCCTCAAGCATCGCAACGTGCTGCTGGGAATGATCGGCTTGATGTGCGCGATGAGCGGCATCTTCGTGCTCAGCGCGATGGCGCCGAACTACCTGGTCGACTACTTGAAGCTCGACCTGCAGCAGATGGGCTTCGTCACCTCGGCGATCGGCTTCGGCGGCTTTCTCGGGCAGGTGGTGCTGCCGGGCGCCTCCGACGTGATCGGGCGCAAAACGGTCGCCATCCTCGGCTTTGCCCTGGGTGCGGCGTTCCTGTACGCGTTCAAGCAGGTCGGCGCGAACCCGGTGCTGCTGTTCGTGCTCCTGTTTGCCTGCACTTTTTTCTGCTTCGGCCTGCTCGGCCTCATTACAGGCCCGATCGCCACGGAGGCCGCGCCGCGCGGCCTGATCTCCTCCACGGCGGGCATCATCATAGGCACCGGCGAGATCTTCGGCGGCGGCATCGCCCCGTCGATTGCCGGCCACATCGCTCAGACCTACGGGATCCAGCACGTGCTCACGTTCGCCCTGTGCGGGCTCGTGCTCGGCGTACTGGTCTGCGCGTTCCTGCGCGAGACCGCCCCGAAGAAGGCAGCCGGCGCAGTTGACCAAGTCGCCGCCGCAGTTCCGCATGACTAGTCAATAGCAGCCGCACGTAAGCGCAGGCGCCGATGTCGTCACTGCGCGCACAGTCACGTTTGTAAAAGCAGATCTGCACGCAGCGACGGGGCCATCCAGCCACGCGCGCCGGATCACTGGCGACACCTTCTTTTGGGGGATGCAATGTTCAAGGCACATCGGGCTTCGCGCGGAATCTACGCTGCTGGACTCATGCCATCTCGGAGTTCGCGTTATCTGCTTCTGGCCGGGGCCTGCGGGCTCGTTTCGAGCACGGTTGCGCTGGCGCAGAGTCCCGCGCCCGCGGACCAGGGGACGCTCGAGGAAGTGATCGTCACTGCGCAGATGCGCGCGGAGGATGTCCAGGACGTGCCGATCGCGATCAGCGTGTTCACGCCCGAGCAACTGGCGCGCGCCGGGTTCAGCGACGCCAACGACCTCAGCAAGATCGCGCCAGGTGCGATCGTGACCCAGGATCAGGGCACGGTGAGCGTGACCATCCGCGGTATCGGTGACCTCTCCGACGGCGGGGACACGTCGGTGACCGCGAACATCGACGGCGAATATCTGAACGGCGGCCGGGCGCTGGCCGTGTCGCTCTTCGATCTGGAGCGCGTCGAGGTCCTGCGCGGTCCGCAGGGCACGCTGTACGGGCGCAACTCCACCGCGGGCGCGGTGAACTACATCATGCGCAAGCCCGGCGATGACTTCGGCGCCAACTTCGCCGCGAGCTACGGCTTCGAATACAACTCCGTGCGCGCAGACGGCGGCGTCTCGATCCCGCTCACCGATGGCGTGGGCATCCGTGTCGCCGGGTTCTATGAGGACCGCGATGGCTACGTGGAACACCCGGGCCTGGCGCCGGGCCGCTACGGCGGCTTCGTCTTCCCCGGCTACGCTGCGTTCGAGTCCGACGACAACGAAGCGTTCGGCGGCCGCCTCTCGCTGCTCGGCACGAACCTCGGCGCGTTCAGGTACTACCTCGCGGCAGAATATTCGGAGCGCGAGTTCACGCCACAGATTTTCGCTGCCATCGACACGCACCAGCCCGGCTTCACGCCCGGCGCGAACTGCGCGGCGCCCGGCTGGGAGCCGACAGCTCCGCTCATCACGACGGACACCTTCTGCATTCCGGCCACCACGAACTACAAGGACACCATAGATCGCGAGCGCTATCCCGCGCCCGCCAACGGCGGCGGCCGGCAGTTCTGGAACACGTACGCTGGCCGCGCTCGCCTCGACTACGAGTTCAGCGAGGCGGCGACGCTGAGCTACATCGGCGGCTACCGCTACTTTGAGCAGGAGCCGGACAGCACGGGATCGCTCCCGGTCGTCTATGCCAACCTGATCGAGCAGAACGAACAGACGACGCAGAGTCACGAGTTGCGGCTCGCGGGCGACGTGAACGGCATGCACTATCAGGTCGGTGGGTTCCTGTTCAAGCAGTCAATCGATTCGCTCACCGGCTTCTATCTGGGCGATGTCACTCCCGGCACGACGGAGTTCGGCCTGTTCATCAACTACAACCTGCGCGACTCCGACAACGAGAGCAAGTCCGCGTTCGGCCAGATCGAAGTGCCGCTCGGCGACCAGTTCACGGCGGTCGGCGGTGTGCGCTACACCAGCAACGACAACGAGGGCTTCTGGCGTGATCGCGCGGCATTTCTCGCCGGTCCGGTGACGCGCCCGCGGGACACGCCGGGCATCTTCGGGCCGCCGGAACTGCTGAGCAGCTCGGAGGAAAAAACCACGTGGCTCGTCGGCCTGAACTACAAGCTCGATGACGACACGCTGCTCTACGGCAAGGTCTCGACGGGCTTCAAGGGCGGTGGGTTCGACTCCGTGGGTACGTTCGGTCCGGAGGAAAACACAGCCTATGAAGTCGGCATGAAGAAGGCCTTCGACGGCGGGCGAGGCATCTTCAACGCCGCGGCGTTCTACTACGACTACACCGGTCTGCAGGTGGATGTGCTGCTCAGCTCGGCGGAAGGCGGTCGGACGTTCAACGCCGGCGCGGCGACGATCTGGGGCGTCGAGCTCGAAGGCGCGTTCGAGCTGGGCGAGAACGATCACCTCACCGGGTCGCTCAACTATCTGAAAGCAGAGCTGGACGAGCTGTTCGCGTTGTACAACGTGTACTGCGTGCCTGTGTCGCAGGGCGGTGTCGGGCCGTGCGCGGGTAACGAGGCGTCGATCGGTGACCTCGACCCGAACACGGCGGGCATCCAGTCGCCGAACTTCGCCGGCAACACGCCCGGCAACTCGCCCGAGTGGATCGCGACGGTCGGCTATGACCACGTGTTCCGCATGAGCTCCGGCAACACCCTGACCTTCCGCGCGAACATCACGTACAAGAGCGAGTTCTTCACGCAGTTCTACAACTACGAGGACATGAGGCAGGAAGCGTACACGCGATCTGACGCCTCGATCGATTACCAGACGCCAGGCGGGCTCACCATCTCGGCGTATGTTCAGAACATCGAGGACGAGCGCTACCTCACCAATGGCTACTTCCTCGCGGCGGGTCCGGACGACATCTGGAACTTCCAGTTCGGCAGCCCGCGGCTGTACGGTCTGCGTTTCAGCAAGGAATGGTGACTGCCGGTTACCCCCTCGCTGGTCCGGCCGTGCGCTCAAGTGGGCGAGCGTGCGGCTGGATCAGCGTCTCTTGATACCGAGGTCACGATGATGACAAGGCGTGCGCTGGCGTTCCTCGCCACGCTGTCCAGCCTCGTTCCGTGCGCCACCAGCGCGCAAGAACTTTCCGAGCTGTCGCTGCGTGTGCGGACTCTGCTCGAGCAGATGACGCTCGAAGAAAAGCTGGCGATGGTGCAGGGCTCGCGCGATCCCGCATACAACGGCGGCGCTGGTTACATTGCGGGCGTTCCCCGACTCGAAGTGCCGCCGCTGCGTATGGCCGACGGACCGTCGAACGTCTACGTCCGCTACGAGACCACGGCGTTGCCGCAACCCATCACGCTCGCGGCGACTTTCAGTACGACACTTGCGGAGCAGTACGGCCAGGTTCTCGGGCGTGAGTCGCGCGCGACCCGCAACGACGTGCTGCTTGGCCCGATGGTGAATATCTCGCGCCTGCCGCACTGGGGCCGCAACGTGACGAGCTCCGGTGAGGATCCCCTCGTCATCGCGCGCATCGCCGCCGCGGAGATCGGCGGTATCCAGTCGACCGGCGTGCTGGCGACCGCTAAGCATTTCATCGCGAACAACCAGTCGCTCAACCAGGGCGGTGGCATTGGGGGCGCGGACGGCTTCGACTTCGTCGTCGACGAGCGCACGCTGCACGAGATCTACCTGCCGGGGTTCGAAGCCGCGATGCGCGCGGGCGTCGCGTCGATCATGGCCGCGTACAACAAGAACAACGGCTTCTGGAATGCGGAGAACGAGTCGAATCTGACCGGGCTGCTACGCAAAGAGCTGCACTGGCAGGGGTTCGTGGTGTCAGATTGGCACGCCAACCGCAGCACGCCTTCCATTGCCGCCGGTCTCGACATGGAGATGCCGGGGCAGGGCCCGGTGTATCTCACCGGCCGCGAAGGTCCGAAGTGGGGCGCACGACTCAAGCAGGCTATCGACGCAAAACAGGTCGATGTCCGCGTCCTCGATCGCGCCGCCGGACGCGTGCTCACGCAGATGGAAAGGTTCGGATTCCTCGACGGCAAGCGGGTCGCCGGTCCGACTACGATCGATGTCGAGGCGCACGCGCAGTTTGCTCGCAAGCTGGCGGCACAGGGCGCCGTGCTGCTGAAGAACGATGGCGGCATTCTGCCGCTCGAAGGCGAACGTCGCTCGAAGCTGTTGTTGGTCGGTCCGACTGCTGCGCAATTGGGCGTCGGTCCGGGCGTGTCCGGTTTCGAGAAGCGGTTCGTGCCGCCGCTGACGGCGCTGCGCGAGTCGCTCGGCTCAACGAGCGAGGTTTCACATGTGGTGGGCGATGAGCTCACCGGAACGCCGATCCCGGCGGCGGCGCTCCGTAGTGGATCGGAAGGACCTGGACTGACACGAATCGATGCCGACTCAACGGTGCAAGGCGTGGATGCGGGCATCGATTTCACTGGCGTGAATGCGCTGCCCGTCGGGCGCGGCTACAAGTGGCGCGGAACCCTGACAGTTCCGGCGACGGGTCGATACGCACTGCAGGTACACAGCTGGGGCGGCACCGGAACCTTGATCGTTGACGGGCGCCAGCCGCCTGCTTTCTCCGCGGCCGTGCGCTTCGGTCATGGCATTCCGCGCAAGACATCGAGTGTCGTGCCAACCACAGATGGCCTCGACAACGCGCAATCGATCATGGACCTCGAGGCGGGCAAGGCGTATCCGATAGAGCTGCAGGGCCAGGCAGAGCCCGAGTCGAAGCTACAGATCCGGCTCGCGTGGGTCACGCCGCAAATGCGCGCTGACAACATCGCTGCCGCGGTGAATGCCGCGAAGGCGGCGACCACGGTGATCGTGTTCGCGTGGGCGCGCAGCGGTGAGTTCGACGATCCAGATCTCGCGATGCGCCTGCCGAATGATCAGGACGCGATGATCGGTGCGATCGGTGAGGCCAATCCGAACACGATCGTCGTGGTCAACAGCAGCAGCCCGCACGACATGCCGTGGCGCGACCGCGTCAAGGCGATTCTGTACATGTGGTTCCCGGGGCAGGAGGGCGGTTGGGCGACTGCCGATGTACTGCTCGGCAAGGAGAATCCCGGCGGAAGGCTGCCGCTGACATTTCCGGCGCGACCGCGAGACATCGCTGCGCTCGACTCCGCTCATCCAGAGCGTTACAGCGGCGTCGACAAGCGTGTCGTCTACTCCGAAGGAATCTTCCACGGCTACCGCCACTTTGACGAGCACGGTATCGCGCCGCTCCATCCATTCGGCTATGGCCTGTCGTACACAACGTTCGCCTATTCCAACCTACGCAGTCGCAAGGCCGGCGATGGTTACGAGCTGAGCTTCACCGTGCGCAACACCGGGCGTCGTCGCGGCGCGGACGTGCCACAGATCTATCTGGGCCGACCTGCGCAGCCGCCTGTCCCGATGGCGCCGCAGACTCTCGTTGGATTCGAGCGAGTCGAGCTCGAGCCAGGTGAGTCGCGCACCGTGCGCGTGCGCATCGAGCCACGGCAGCTGTCGTACTGGTCGAGCGACAACGATCGATGGACGATTGCTTCGGGACGACGACCGCTCTACGTGGGCGCGTCATCGCGAGACGTCAAACTGACCGGCGGCATCGACGTGAAACCACCGACGTGAACTAGCATGCGCAATCTAACAATCGTAGCCGCAGCTCTGTTGCTCAGCGCCTGCACTGAAGGCACGACCTCCCCCTCCCAATCCACGCCCGCTGGCGGTGGAGCACAGGGTGCGAGCGTCGACATCTCCGGTTTCTGGGAGCTCGCACACGACAGCAAGCAAGTGACGCCCGCGGCGCTCACTCCGATGGGCAAAGAGCTGACGGCAAAGACACGGCCGAAGGTTGAGGAGGGCGAGATCCTGACCTACGCATCGCGTTGGTGTCAGCCGCTGGGCACGCCGTTCATCATGGGCGATTCCGCGCCACTCGACATCCTGCAGACACCGCGCGAGATCGCCATCATCGCCGAAGTACAATCCTCTGCCCGTCACATCTACACGGATGGCCGCGGCCATCCCGACATGGAGACGTTCGATCCGACGACCAATGGCCACTCCATCGGGCGCTGGGAGGGCAAGACGCTCGTCGTCGAAACAGTTGGGTTCAACGATCGCGGCAATCCGTTTCTCCCGGGAGGAGGCGTGCGTGCGGCGAGCACGAAACTCGTGGAGCGCTACGAGCTGCAGGCAGACGGCAAGGAGCTCAAGGTGACGTTCACCTGGGAAGATCCGCAGATCTTCACCCAGCCGCACACGTACTTTTTCGTCTATCACAAGTCGCCGCCGGAGACGTACGCGATGGAGTACTTCTGCGACGCTTCGGATGCGAACCGCGGCAAGACCGCGGAAGAGCCGCAGCAGCGGTGATGCACGTGACCGTCAGCAGACGCCAGTTCCTGTGTACCGGCGCAACGCTCGCCGCGGCAGCGACGCTCGGTACGCGTGCATTCGGAGCAGCGGCGTCCACGCCGCTCGGCGTCCAGTTCTTCTCGTTCAACCGGCAGGCGAGCGAAGGCTGGCCGCAGTTCTCGGCCGCAATGCAGACGGTACGCGACATTGGTTATGACGGCATTCAGTTCGCGGGACTGATGGGTCATGCGCCGGACAAGATCAGGCAGCGCGCTGGCGAGTTGGGGTTGAAGGTGCGCTCGATGCACATCGGCAACGACCAGGTACGTGCCTTCCGCGCGCCTGACGGGCCGTTCACCGACGCGCAGGATGCCGTGTACACGCCGCAAGGCATCGTGCAGATCGCACGCGTCAACGCACCGCTGGCCCGTGACCTGGGTTGCGAGTGCGTGATGCTGGCGGCATCGGGGCCGGCGAACATGCAATCGATCGACACCGTCATGCGCATGTGCGACGCAATGAATCGCGCCAACGAGATCGTGCGGCGCGCCGGGTTGAAGCTGTCGTATCACAACCATCAGCCGGACTTCCGCATGATCGAGGGGCGGCGCCCGTTCGACGTGATGATCGAGAACACCGACGCGTCGTTGCGCTACGAGCTCGATGTCGCATGGGTCGCTGCTGGCGGCGCGGATCCGGTCGCCGTCATCGATAAGTACTGGCAGCGCGTGACCAGTTTTCATCTGAAGGATGTCGACAAGGCAGGCAAAGCGGCGACGTGCGGTGATGGCACGCTCGACTTTGCAGCCATTCGCAGGGCTGCGCAGCGTATCGAAAATCCACTGTTCTATGTCGAGTGTGAAGGCGCAGCCGCGGGCGATCCCGCACGCGAACCGACCCGTGCGCTCAAGTACCTGCGCAGCATCGGCTGGTGAAACGAGGACTGAACTCATGAAGCGGCTACTGAAATCGAAACTCGCGCTGCTCGGCATCGTCGCGCTCGGCGTCGCAACCTCCGCCGGCGCCCATCATTCGTTCGCGATGTTCGACCAGTCGCAGGTCTGGACCTGGGAAGGGAGTGTCGCTGAGTACCACTGGCGCCAGCCGCACGTCCACATCATCGTGGTCGTGCCGAAGGGTGCGAAGGATCCGCGCACTGTCGGTACCTGGGATTTCGAGAGTTCCGGCCCGAACATCGCCTCACGCCAGGGCTGGAGCAAGCTTACGTTCAAGCAGGGCGACAAGATCACCGTCGTCGGCAACCCGATCAAGGACGGCTCGAAGGCCGGCTCGCTGAAGTACGCGAAGACCGCGGACGGCAAGATCCTGTACCACGACGTCGACCGCAAAGTGACGCCGCAGAACACTCCACCTCCGGGAGCGCCGAAGTCCAGCGCTCCTTAAATTTTGTCGACGCTGCGTCTCCGCAACGTTGTACTGGTACATCGCACGCGGAGATCGACGCTCGTGCTCGAAGCACTGCAGAACACGGCCTTCTCACAATGGCTGCTGGTTTCGGAATACGGCTATCCGATTCTGCTGACGCTGCACTCGCTCGGTCTTGCGATGCTGGTCGGTGTCCTCATCGTCATTGACCTGCGCGTGCTCGGCTTCGTCCGCTCGATCCCGCTGTTGCCGATGAAGCGGCTGATGATGATCGTGTGGATCGCATTCGCGGTGAATGCGACTTCCGGCACCATGCTGTTCGCCGCCGATGCCGTGAAGTTCGCGAGCAGTCCGACTTTCCTGTTGAAGCTGTCGAGCATCGCCGTCGGCGTCGTCCTGGCGGCGTTGCTGAGCAAGTCGACGTTGGCTACCAACAGCACCTACGAGCGTGAAGTTGCGCCCGGTGCGGCACGCATCACGCTGCAGTCGCCGATCGTCGCCAAGTCGCTGGCCGCGTTGTCGATCGTCATATGGATTGCGGCCATCGGCCTCGGCCGCTACATGGCCTACGAGTAGAGCGGAACTTCATGCATCCAATTCTCGACTGGCTGCACGACTCGTGGCTCGGGCACATCATGCGCGACGTGCCGTGGCTGTTTCCTACCTGCGAGGGACTGCACTTCGTCGGCATGGCACTGCTGCTCGGCACGATCGGCATCATCGATCTGCGCATCCTCGGCTTCGCCAAGGGCCTGCCGATCGGACCGTTGCATCGCCTGCTGCCCCTCGCGTTCTTCGGCTTTGCGCTGAACGTCGCCACCGGCATTGCGTTCGTATGCTCTGATCCGGACAGCTACTGGATCGTGCCGGCGTTCCGCTTCAAGCTGCTGCTGATCCTGCTGGCCGGCGCGAATGCGATCTGGTTCTGGGTCTCGATCCTGAAGCACGTCGACGAGTGGGGCCCGGACGTGGACGCTTCCCGGCTCGCAAAAGTGATCTCCGCCGCTTCACTGCTGTTCTGGACCGGCGTAGTCACGGCCGGTCGGTTCATCGCTTTCGCCGGCACCGGCACCTTGTAGCTCCGCTTCCTCGATTGCGCCGCTCGGCAGCGTGCCGAGTGCGCGCAGCGCTCGGTCCCATTCAGGCTCGCCGGAGAATCGTGTCGCGATGAAGTCGACGAACAGCTTGACCTTGAGCGCGCGCCGGTGCGTCGCCGGATAGATGGCGAGCAGCTCGAGCGGGGGCACACGGTATTCGCCCAGCACCGGAATCAACCGGCCATTCAGCAGATCGTCACCGCACACGAGCGTCGGCACGCACGTCACACCGCCGCCACTCAGTGCGAAGTCGCGCAGCATGTGCACGGAGTTCGTGCGCAGCGCCGCCGGCAGCACCAGCGAGACTTCCTCATTGCCGCGCTTGAACGTCCAGCGATCGCGCGTCGGATAGGCCGAGTACAGGCCGAGCCGATGGTGCAGCAGCTGATTCGGCTCCGTCGGCATGCCGTGCTGCTCGATGTATGCGGGCGACGCACAGAACACGCGGCGCACGCGAAACAGCGAGCGCTCGACCAGAATCTCGGCGTTCGGACGGAAGATCTGCAGCGCGACGTCGTAGCCCTTGTCGATCGGATTGACCGGCACGTCACTCACCGTGATGTCGAGCTCGATGTGCGGGTACTGCGCGCTGAAGTCCTTCAGCGCCGAGCCGAGGTGTGTGAGCGCGAACCCCGGCAGCACCTGCAAGCGCAGCACGCCGGTCGGCGTGCCCTTCATCAGGCGCATGCGCTCCATGACCGAGTCCATGCGCGAGACGATGTCCGAGCATTCCTCGAAGAAATTCGTACCCGTCTCCGAAAGCGTCACGGCGCGCGTGGAGCGATGGAACAGGGGCGTCTGCAGATAGTCCTCCATCTGCTTCACGCGGCTGGTGATTACCGAGGCCGTGACGTGCAGCTGGCGCGCCGCCTCGACGAAGCTGCGCGTTTCGGCCACGCGGACAAACGCCTGGATGCACTGAAACCTATCCATCGCCACACCCCCGTCGGACCGCCCTGCGGGCATTCAGCAAGCGCAGTATTCGCGCAACCCGAATAATACCGCTCTGATTATTCAATAAACTACAGCGATTCGGGGGATCGGACCCAAAACATAGCGAGGCAGCCCGTGGACAATCAGTTCAGCGAGACCGCCCATCACCTGGAGCCGGCAGGTCCCCTTGGGGCTTTCGAGGCTGCCTTTCACCTCGAAGACGGGGCGGACGACACCGCGCGACGCACGGACGCGCGGCAGCAGCGGCGCTTGGTCGAGCTCATCGGCCTGCATCGGCCGGCGCTGTTCAAGTACGTCAGGCGCATGCTGGTTTCCGCCGAGGACGCGGAGGACGTCGTGCAGGAGAGCTGCATCCGGCTGCTGCGCGTGCGTGACCTGTGGCGCAGCGAGCGCGAGGCACGCGCCGTACTGTTCAAGATCGCAACCAACCTTGCGCGAGACGAGATGCGACGGCGCAAGACCCGTCGCCACGGACAGCACCAGTCCTATGAGACGGTCGAGCTCGTGGCCGAGGAGGGGCACGTCGACGAGGTGCTCGATCTGGATATCGCGCGCGAGATCATCTCGCAGACGCTGCGGCGCCTGCCGCCGCGGTATCGCGAAGTGTTCAGCCTGCACGTCGAAGGTCACCTCAGCTATCGCGCCATCGCGCGGCAGCTGGGAGTCAGCACGAAGACCGTCGAGCGCGATATGAGCGGAGTGCACGAGCTGTGCATGGACCGCTTCGACATGCGACGCGCCGCCTGCGCCTGAGGCTTTAGCCCGACTCCCTACAGCGTATCCCTAAGAAACCGCCCCACACTCTCCGTGAAGACGATCGGCTGCTCGATGTTGGCGATATGCGCCGCGTCGTCGAGCACCAGCTTGCCGCCATTCGGCAGACGTTCTGCGATTGCCTCGACGACCTGCACGGTCACCGCAGTGTCCTGACGACCGCCGACCACCAGCGCCGGCATGTCGAGCGTACCCAGCCGATCGAGCAGGTCGAGTCCCCGTATCGCTTCGATGGCCGCGACATACCCTTCGCACGAGGTCTCGCGGATCAGGCTCGCGATCCGCTCGACGTGCAGCGGCGCCTTCTGTCGGAACTGCGGCGTGAACCAGCGCTCGATCGTCGGCGCGACCTGCGCTTGCATGCCATGAGTAAATGCGTCGTCCTTGCGACGCGCCCATACGTCTTTCATCTCGGCGGGCGTTCGCGCCGAGGTATTGCTCAGCACTAGCGACCGCACGCGCTGTGGATAGTGCAGTCCGAACGCCTGCGCGATCATCCCGCCGAGCGACAGGCCGACGATCGAGACATCCTCGATCGCCTCGTTGGCGAGCAGCTCGGCGAGCGCGTGCGCATACTCATCGATAGAGTTGATCCGCGCCCGCGGCGCACTGGCGCCGTGGCCGGGCAGATCGACTGCGACGATCCGCGCGAACTGCGACCACACGGGTATCTGCGCAGCCCACAACTCGGCGCTCGTGGCAATCGAATGCAGTAGCACGACGACTGGCGCTTCGCGAGGCCCGACGTCGCGCCACGAAGTGATGGCCAGATGATCGTTGGTCACTGCGGCGCTACGTGCCAGCGGGCCAGCCCGATCCCCGTGTACCAGCTCGGCAGAGGCCTGTAGAACTGCACTTCGAAGCGGCAGCCCGCGGCGGCGCCGTGTGCGATGAGCCAGTTGCGGATTTCTTCCGCCCCGTTACCGGCCTCGTTGACGTGCTCCGCCGCGTAGCTCGCCAGCTCTTCATCGTCGTTGGCGCCGAGCAGGTGCAGGAACTGCCGATCGAAGATCTCGTTGACCATGCCCATGCGCGGTGTCGCGACGTCATGACTGATGCCACCGGTTGCGAGAATCGCGATACGGTCGGGGCGGGAATAGGAGCGGATCGCATCGCGCAGCAACCGCCCCCACTGCAGGCAGCGCTTCATGGTCGGCAGCGGCGGCTGCACGCAGTTGACCAGCAGCGGCACGACCGCGACCTGTCTCGAGAGTCCGGCGAGCACTAGCGGCGTGAGCACACCGTGATCGAGCGTCAGTTGCATTGAAAAGGCCGGATCGAAGCCCGCTTGCAGCGCCTCCCCGAGCAAATGTGCCGACAGCGCGGTGTCGCCGGCGAGCGTGTGCTTGTCGACCTTCAGCCAATGCTCCGCCGGGGATTGGTAGGTGTCTGCCGCGCCGATACAGAACGCCGGGAAGTTGTCGAGAAAGAAGTTGTGCAGGTGATCATCGGAGATGACGATGACACTGGTCGGCTCGGTGGCGGCGATCGCAGTGCCGAGCTTGGTGAACTCCTCGTAGACCGCGGTGCGATCCTGCTCGCTGACCGCATCTGGGAAATTCAGCATGACAGGAGTGTGGCTCGCAGCGAACACCCCAACGAGATCAGCCACGGCTCACCTCTGCTGCGACGGCGCGGAGCGACGCGAGAAAGGTCGCTTCCGGGATGCGCAACCCGAGACAGTGGGCGCGCAGCAGATACGGGTTCGCGCCGGCCAGATACATGGCGCCGATCTGGTTGTCGCGCACTAGCGCCTTGACTTCGGCAGGCAGCGGGATCTCTCTCATGTATGCGTCGGGATCGCTCCGATACTGCTCCAGATGTCCGGGCTTGTGATGCACATCGAACAGGATGCGATCGATCCAGTACGCCTGCGGCGTGGGCATGTACTGTTGCCAGTTGCGGGAAATGGACTTGCTCATCGCGCTGCGACTCGCTCGGCGAGCCACGTGACAATCGTCGGCAGCGTCTGCGGTGTGATGCCCATGTGACCTCCAGGGAACAGGCGTACCGATTTCGGGCTGCCGCGCTCGATCAGCAGATGCACGTCGGCGATCGGGCACTGCTTGTCCTCTTTGCCGTTCACGAGCAGGAGCGGTGCGCACGGACGATCCAGGATCTCCTGCTTCAGCAACGACAGGCGCTCGAAGAACTCCACGTACTCGACATCGTTGCTCGCGCCGAGCATGCGCGAGCGGGTTTCGACCAGCTCCATCAGGTAGCTGTCGGGGAAGCGTGAGGCCTCGACCCAGTCGCGCTGGAACATGAAGTGCGCACCGCCGCCCCAGTTCACGGCGCCGGCGATACGGTCGGGATGCAGATGTGCGAGGCGCGTTGCCCAATAGCCGCCGAATGAGCGGCCCAGGCAACCCACGCGCGCAGCATCGAGATCGGGTCGGCTAGCGGCCCAGTCGAACATCGCGACGAACTGCCGATCCGCGTCGACGACGCCCTTCACCGGAGATTCGCCGGTACCGGCGTTGTCCATCGCGATGGTTGCGAGCCCGCGCTCGAGGAATGCGGCGCTCATGGCGGTCATCTGCTCTTTCCACGCGTCCACGCCGCCCCACATGACGACCACGCGCGGTTTCGCGACTCCGGTCGGGCGTCGCAACAGTCCGACGACTTCGCGACCCTCGCCGGCTCTGCCGGCGAACGGCACGCTGATGCGCTCGACCGGCGGATTCCAATAGCGCCCAGCCGCGAGATACGTCTCGCGCTCCGCGACGGCGCAACGCTCCTTGGCCGGGTGATTGGGGCAGGGGAAGCGCCCCATGAAATACAGACCGCTGGCTCGTGAGTACAGGTCCGCGGCGTCCTGCTTACGCCCCTCGCGCTCGGCTCGTCGAGCAGCATCCGCGACTTCGTCCCCGGCGCCGCCCCAGATACGCGCCCAGGACTCGGCGTCCAGCCCCTCGAGTGACTCGATCAGGCGCGAGCCTTCGGCCACCTCGATGTTGTTCATGGGGTGGACCCGCGCGGTCAGCCGCGCTTGCATCCACTGCTTGGCTTCGGGCAGCGTCTTGGGCCGCCCCTGAATCGATGCGGGCTGTTGTGTCACCGGTCCATCCTAGCGTCGGCGCCGCAGGCGACTCCTCCTCGTATGCGCCCACACTTGCCTGCGCTTGCGCAAACCGCGCTACCGCGTTGACGGCGTCGAGCGTGGCCGGCACAACGGGTCCGTGGTTCCCCGATCCATTCTCATCGTCGGCGGCGGCATCGCCGGCATGTCCGCGGCAATCCTGCTCGCGCGGGCTGCGCGAGTCGATCTCATCGACCTCGACGCGCAATGGAAAGTCACCGGCGCGGGCATCACCATCACCGGCCCGACCCTGCGCGCGATGCAGACGCTCGGAATCCTCGACGACATCCGGGCGCTGGGTTATGCCGGCCACGGCATCAGAGTCTGCGCCATGGACGGCTCCCTGATCGCCGAGCTCGCCACGCCAGCGCCGAAGGGCGCGGACATCGAGGGGAGCGGGGGAATCATGCGACCGGTCCTGCATCGAATCATGTCGCAGCAGGTATTGACGCGCGGGACCAGCGTGACGCTCGGCGTCACGGTGGCTTCGTTGGAGCAGCAGGACGCGAAGGTCCGCGTGCGCCTGAGCAATGGTGTCGAGGGCGCGTACGATCTGGTCATCGGGGCGGACGGTCTGCACTCGCGTGTGCGCAAGTTGCTGCTGGCCGACGCTCCGACACCGCAATACACAGGCCAGTGCATCTGGCGCGTGGCGGTGACCAGGCCGCCGAGTATCGATCGACGCCACTATTTCCTGGGCGGTCCGGTCAAGGTCGGGCTCAGCCCTGTTTCCAGGGAAGAGATGTACATGTTCCTGCTCGAAACGCGGAGCGTGCCCGGCTGGATGACGGACGAGCGTGCGCATGTCGAGCTGTCGCAGCTGCTGCAAGGTTATGGCGGCGTGTTGCGCGACATCCGGGGCAGCCTCAATTCCGAATCGCGAATTGTGTTCCGTCCGCTCGAAGCGTTCTTCCTGCCAGCGCCCTGGCATCGTGGCAACGTAGTGCTCATCGGCGACGCCGCTCATCCGACGAGCCCACAGCTGGCGTCGGGAGCGGGGATGGCCATCGAAGACGCAATCGTGCTCGCGGAAGAACTGCAGCGCACGCCTGACGTCTCTCGAGCCTGCGATGCGTTCATGCGTCGCCGCTACGAGCGTTGCAGACTCGTCGTGGAGAATTCACTGGAGATCGGCCGTCGCGAACAGCGCGGCGACCCGGTCGAAGCGCAGACAGTGCTGGTCGAGCAGTCGCTGCGTGCGCTCGCGGAGCCGATCTGAGCTGCGCATGATCAAAGAGAGCCCTCCAGTCGTGGTCTGTGTCGCGCCCAACGGTGCGCGACGTGGAAAGGCCGATCACGCACGCATTCCGCTGACTGCCGCCGAGCTCGCGGCGGAAGCCGAGAGTGTCGCCGCGGCCGGCGCGCACGCACTGCACTTGCACGTGCGCGACGCGCAGGGCAAACACAGCTTGGATGCGGAGTTGTATCGCCAGGCGATCGCAGCCATCCGCGTACGGGTCGGTGACCGGCTCGTGGTGCAGGTCACGACGGAAAGCGTGGGCATTTACGCGCCGGACGAGCAGATGGCAGTGATCCGTGAGCTGGTACCGCCTTGCGCCTCGGTCGCCATCCGCGAGCTGATTCGTGAGCCCGCGCACGAAGAGCGGGCTGCCGAGTTCTTCGCCTGGACGCGCACCGCGGGTATCGGTTTGCAGTTCATCCTCTACGACGCTGCTGATGTCGCGAGACTGGTGAGCTTGCGGGCGAACGGCGCGCTGCCCATTGAGAAACCTCACGCGTTGTTCGTGCTCGGGCGCAAAGCCACCGACGGCGTGTCGGATCCGAGGGACCTGCTGCCGTTCGTCAACAGTTGGCCGTCAGATTGGCCCTGGACTGTCTGCGCCTTCGGTCGAACGGAACCGCAGTGCCTGGCTGCCGCGATCGCGCTGGGCGGTCACGTGAGAGTGGGATTCGAGAACAATCTTTTCGCGCCGGACGGCACGCCGGCCCGCGACAATGCCGCGGCGGTCGTCAACGTCGTGCAGCTCGTTGCACGGACGGGTCGACGCCTGGCGTCGGCCGCTGAGGCGCGCGCGCTTTATCTAGAGTGAACTCACGCGCACTTGCCGAGGACGGACTTGCGCCATTCGCGCGGTGAGGCGCCGAAGCGCTGCTTGAATGCGCGACTGAAGTGACACAGGTCGCTGAATCCCCAGCTGTACGCGATCGCGCCCACTGGCCGGCCGCGCAGCGAGGGCGCGCTCAGGTCGCGGCGGCAGCGCTCCAGGCGCTCGGACCAGACCCAGCGCATGAGCGACATCGATCCTGGCTCGAACAGCTCGTAGACGCGGCGCACGGAGAGGCTGACGCCACCGGCGATCATGCCCGCGTCAAGCTTCGGATCGCGCAGGTTCTCGCGGGCGAACTGCTGGATGCGCTGCTTGTGGATGAGCGTCAGGCGCGAGCGGGCCTCGCCCGTGCCGACATCCGCCTTGTCCAGGGCAGTCGTCAGCACGTGCGGCAGCGCGTCGGCGATCGAGTCCGCCGTGCAGTCGTCCAGTTCGGGCGCCAGGTTGAACATCTGGTCCATCATGCTCGCGAAGATCATGCCCGGGCCGGTGCGCAGCTCGATCGGGCGAGCGGTGATGTCGTCGAGGTGCGGCAACACCGCGCGCACGCTGTCGGCCTGCAGGTAGATCGAGTGCACGAGAATGGCCGAAGTCTCGATGCTGAACGGCTGCGTCGGATCGATCACGACCATCTGCCCGGCTTCAATCGGGCTGCTGCGTCCCGATTGGGAGACGATGCCGGAGCCTTGCTTGTGGGCGCAAACCATCAACCGTCCGGGGCCGTTGTCCTGCGTCGGGCTGAAGTAGGTGCGGTGCGGAGAGAATTCGAGCTCTGCAAAGCGCAGGCGGCGGCCGCAATAGGCGGTCACACGCGCGGTGAGCGGTTCGTCGCAGGCGGCCTCGATCAGCAGGCCGAGCGAGAAGCGGCGCTCCATTTCGCGCTGGAAGTGCCGGCCGCGCGCGATCTGCGGCACGTTGTCGGTCGAGAATGTCTCGATGCGCACGCAGGAACCCCCTCTCAACAACAACGTAGGCAGGGCGTCGGTGTCGACATTCTGCCGGTCCGGACGTTTGTAGAGGGGGCGTAGCTCGACAATCCGAGGGGTCAAGCAGCCGCTGGGCGGAGCAAGTCAGGGCGCACCCTGAGACCACTGCCCCGACGCGGGTTCTCTACCATCCTTGCACATGCGAACAAACCGTCGGCGATTCGTCGCGATGGGCGCGGCCGCGGTGGCCGGCTCGGCGTTGGGCATTGCAGAGCGGCTGACGGCGGCCGGCGACGAGCGCAACGTCATTGACGTCCATCACCACCTGTTTCCGCCGTCGATCGGCGATCACCTGCGCGGCAAGATGCCCGACTTCATGCTGCCGGGCGCCGAGCGCTCGTTGGCCGAGATGGATGCCGCGGGCACCGCGAGCTCAGTGATCTCGTACCCCGCCGCGGAAACGCTCAATCTGCCCGAAGGCACCCTCGCGCCGATGATCAGCAAGGCGAATGAGTTCGCCATGTCGCTGGTCGGCAAGCACCGTGGTCGCTACGGTCTGTTTGCCTCGCTGCCGTTGCCCCACGTCGATGCGAGCCTGAAGGAAATCGCGCACGTGTTCGACGAGCTGCATGCCGACGGCATCATGCTGAACACGAGTTACCAGAATCGTTGGCTCGGCGATCAGAGCTTCGCTCCGGTGATGGAGGAGCTGAATCGTCGTAGGGCAGTCGTCTACACGCATCCGGGCCCGGTCGACTGCTGCCGCGCCATGGTGCCGGGCGTCCACGACTCGATCATCGAATTCGAAACCGACACCGCGCGCACGATCGCGAGCCTGATGTTCTCGGGCACGGCCGAGCGCTGTCCGAACATTCGTTTCATCTTCTCGCATGCGGGCGGCACGATGCCCGCTGTCATCGAGCGCTTCCGTAACGCGCACCGTGCGAACCCCAAGTTGACGGAAGCCATGCCGCGCGGCGCCGAGAGCTACATCAAAGCGTTTCACTACGACACCGCGCAAGCCGCAAACCCGATGGCACTCGGCGCGCTGCTGCGCCTGGTGCCGGTCAGCCAGGTGATGTTCGGGACTGATTTCCCGCATCGCCGCACGGCGGAGCAGCTCGAGGCGCTCCGCGCGATGGAGTTCGACGCTGCATCCCTGGATGCGATCCTCCGTGGCAACGCGCGCAAGCTCGTGCCGCGACTGGCGACCACATGAGCGGCTCCGCGCTGACCTGGCGCGAGAAGCTGAGCTACGGCGGCGGCTCCGTCGCTTCCAATCTCTCCTGGAACATGGTCGCGGGCTTCCTGATCGTGTACTACACGGACGTGGCGCTGCTCCCGGCGGCGGCCGTCGGCACGCTGGTTCTCGTCACGCGCATCGTTGACGCTGCCTTCGATCCTGTCGTGGGCGTGCTCGTCGATCGGACCCGCAGCCGCTGGGGCAAGGTGCGGCCGTACATGCTGTTCGCACCGATCCCGTTTGCGATCCTGGCGGTGCTGACGTTTCTCGTGCCGGACGCGTCGCAGACGACGAAGCTGATCTACGCGTGCGCAACGTTCGGGCTTCTCGGCCTGGCGTATTCGTTCCTGTTCGTGCCGTACGGCGCACTGCAGCCGACCCTCACCCACGATCCTCGCGCGCAATTGCAGCTGAGCGGTATTCGTGCGATGGGCACATCGATCGCGTCGATCATCGTCTACGCACTGGTGTTGCCGACGGTCGCGTGGATTGCATTGCGAACTGGCAGCAGCGGCTACGGCGGTGCCGCAGCCGTGTTCGCGGTCGCAACTGCGCTGCTGTACTGGAACGTGTTCGTGAGTTGCCGCGAGCGTATCTCCGTCACGCAGACAGCCAGCGAGCCGAGCAGCATCGGCAAGAGCTTCCGCGAGCTGTTGCAGAACAGGATCTGGATCATTGCGATGGTGTTCGAGGTCCTGATCTTCATCCGGCTCGGACTCATCGTGCCGGCGATGGCGTTCTATGCGCGCGAAGTGCTGCATCAGCCGTCGCTGACCTCGATCCTGCTGCCGCTGATGTCGGTGTCGATCCTGACCGGCGGCATCCTCGCTCCGTGGTACTTGGCCCGCATGCGCAAGCGCCGCGGCGTGATCGTCGCGCTGTGCTTCTCGTGCGTCTTCTTTGCCCTGATGCCGTTCCTGAGCGGATCGGTGCCGCTGCTGCTCGCCGCCTTCTTCCTGGCGCTCGTCAGTCAGGGCGTGCAGGCGACGACGATCTTCACGATGATTACCGAAGCGGTCGAGTTGCAGGCGCGCAAGTTCGGCACGCGCAGCGAAGGCGTGATTTCTTCGAGCACCGCGTTCACGCAGAAGGTCGGCTTCGCTGTGGGCAGCTCGCTGGTGGCGTACGCGCTGGCGCTCGCCGGATACAACCCGAAGGTGCCGCAGGAGTCGGTGGCCGTCGCGCTCACCTGGTTGGTGTCGGCGGGTCCGATTCTGGTTGCGGTGCTGCAGATCGCCTGCATCGCGTTCTATGACGTGGATGACAGTGCGGCAGGAGCGAAGCAGGGCGCGTCGGGCCCGGCAGTCGCGAACGCTGCGCCACAGGAGTCGCGCGCATGATGGTCGACAAGCTCATCGAACCGGACAGCCTGCGTGCGACGCAGAAGGGATTCAGTGTTGGCGTCCGCCTGCCGTGGTATCGCACCGTGCCGCTTTCCACCGTGGAGCTCGTCAGCCTCAAGCTCGACGAGCACGCGATCGACGCCGGCCAGATCCGCTTTGCAATCAACGGTGGCGAATGGAAGCTCGAGGAGCTGCCGGCGCTCACCGAAGAGCAATGGTTCGTCATCGACACCGCAGACCTGCGCGTGATCGATCAGCAGGTCGAGCGCGGATCCGAGCATGACGTCGAGGTCGTGCTTGCGGTCTATCCGCCGTACATCAAGGGTCTGCGGCGCCTGCTGCGTTGGTCGCGGCGCATGAAGGTGAACTGAGATGAGCGCCGGCAAGCACGACATCCGTCTGGGAACGACACTCTACAGCCTGACGAACGAATATCACTCGCGCCGCTATTCGTTCGAGGAGCTGATTGCGCAGGTGGCGGAGCACGGGATAGGTCCGGGGCTGGAAGTCGTCGGCTTCCAGAGCTTCCGCGAATTTCCGCGCATCAGCGATAAGACAGCTGAGCGCTTTCGCGAGATCGTCCGGCGCAGCGGGCTCGTGCCGACATGCCTCGGCATCAATGCCGACGTCTACCGCGACCGTCGCCGCGAAATGACGACCGACGAATCGGTTGCGTATCACCTCGTGCAGCTCGAAGCGGCCGCCAAGCTTGGATTCCCAGTCGCGCGTTATCAGTGGCTCGCCGGCACGGAGGTCATTCGCCGCCTCGCGCCTGACGCCGAGCGTCTGGGCGTGAAGCTGGGTCTGGAGATTCACGCACCTCAGCATGTCCAGCATCCGGATGTACTCGCGTATCGCGAGATGTACGCGCAAGTCGGCTCGCCGTATCTGGGGTTTATCCCGGACTTCGGCGCTACCGCCCGCGCGATCCCGGAAGCGTATTTCCGCTACTTCCGCTGGCGCGGGATCGGCGACGCCGCCATCGAGCTGGCCGTGAACATCTGGAACGAAGAAGGCGACATGTTCACGCGCCGCAAGCGCTTCCAGGATCTCGGCGCCGGGCGCGGCTGGGACCCGGTGTGGATCGCGGAGCTGTCGATCGTGTTCGGCCTGTTCAGTCGCGCATCGCCGCGGAGCTGGCTGGAGATCATGCCGCAGGTCGTACACGTGCACGGCAAGTTCTACGGCGTCGGCGAGGACGGGCAGGACGCTGCAATCCCTTATGAAGAGATCCTGCCGGTGTTCGTCGAAGGCGGCTATCGCGGGTACATATCGAGCGAATGGGAAGGCCACCAGGTCAGCGACGATGACGGGTTCGCGCACATCGTCAAGCATCACGCCCTGGAGCGCCGCATTCTCGCGCAGGCTGCGTGATGAATCGTCGCGCATTGCTGCAGGCTCTTGGGCTCGCGCTCGGTGCGGCTCTGGCCGAGCATGCGCTGGCTGCTGCTGAGGGCGGAGCGCTCCATGCCAAGTCAGCTGCGTCGAAGCTCGACGCAGCTCAGCTGGAGATGGTGGCGCAGCTCGCAGAGCTGATTCTGCCGCGCACAGAAACGCCCGGCGCAATAGACGCGGGAGTGCCGGCGTTTATCGATCACATAGTGAGCGATTGGTATTCGGCGGACGAGCGCGCGATCTTCGTCGAAGGCTTGCGGGCAGTCGACGAATTCTGTGTGCGTAACTACGCGCGCGACTTTGTCGCCTGCGATACCGCACAGCGCGTCGCCGCCCTTCAATCGCTCGAACAACAAGCGGCCAGCTACGTTCCGCCGCCCGGCACCTCGGTCTTCGGCAAACCGGACGAGCGCTCGCCGTTCTTCTTCAAGCTGAAGCTCCTCACCGTTCTCGGCTACTACACCTCCGAGGCCGGCGCGACCAGCGAGCTCGCTTTCAATCCCGTGCCGGCGCGCTACGACGGCAACGTCGACTTCGCGACAGTCGGCAAGCAGTGGACGTCATGAGCGAGTCGCAGCAATTCGATGCGATCGTCGTCGGCTCGGGCATCACCGGCGGCTGGGCGGCGAAGGAGCTCACCGAGAAAGGACTTAAGGTACTGGTACTGGAGCGCGGCAAGCAGGTGGAACATCGCGCCGGCTACGTCACCGAGCACATGCCGGCGTGGCAGATGCCGGATCGTGGTCTCTTTGAGCGCGAGGAATACGACCGCGACTATGCCATCCAGAGCCGCGCACGCGGGTTCGGCTACGCGACGCGGCACTTCTGGATCAACGACCGCGAGAACCCATACGTGCAGCCGCCCGGCATGCCTTTCAACTGGCTGCGGGCCGATGTAGTCGGCGGCCGTTCGCTGGTCTGGGGACGCCACGTCTATCGATTCAGCGATCTCGATTTCGAGGCGAACAAGAAGGACGGACACGGCATCGACTGGCCGATCCGCTACCGCGACATCGCTCCGTGGTATTCGCACGTCGAGAAGTTCATCGGGGTGAGCGGCCAGGCTGAAGGGCTCGAACACCTGCCGGATGGAGAGTTTCAGCCGCCGATGCAGATGAACGTCGTCGAGCAGGCGTTCAAGAAGCGGGTCGAAGCGAAGTATCCGGATCGTCGCGTCACGATCGGGCGCGTCGCGGTCCTGACGCAGCCGTTGGGCGACCGCGGTGCTTGTCACTACTGCGGCCCCTGTGCTCGCGGTTGCTCGGCAGGTGCGTACTTCAGCAGCCAGAGCTCGACGCTGCCTGCCGCCACAAAGACCGGGAACTTGACGCTGCGTCCAGACTCGCTGGTGGAGTCGCTGGAGTACGACCATCGCAAGCGTCGCGTGAACGCGGTGCGCGTCATCGACACGCGGACCGGTGCCCGACAGAAATACACCGCGCGACTTGTGTTTCTATGCGCCTCGACGTTTGCATCCGCGCAGGTGCTGCTGAACTCGCGCTCTGAGCGCCACCCGGAAGGGCTCGCGAACAGCAGCGGCACGCTTGGCCGCTACATCATGGTTCACTACCACGGCGTCGGCGCGACCGCGACGATGCCGGGCTTCGAGGATAAGTACTACTACGGCAACCGCCCGAACACGATGTACTTCCCGCGCTTCCGCAACCTCGGCGGGGAGGACAGCAAGCTCGACTTCGTGCGGGGCTACGGCTATCAGAGCATGGCGATGCCGATCGCCTGGAGCTCCTACTGGCATCGCGTGCCGGGGTTCGGTGCCGACTTCAAGCGCGCGATGCGCAAGCCCGGCCCGTGGTTCATCTTCCTCGAAGGGTTCGGCGAGCATCTGCCGTACGCCGACAACCGGATCACGTTGGAGCGCGCGACGGATCGATTCGGCGTGCCGCAGCTGAGATTCGAGGTGACGTTCCGGGAAAACGAGCGGCGCATGGGCGCGGACATCCTGCGCCAGAGCGTCGACATGCTGACGGCTGCTGGCGCGGCGAACATCAACCCGCTACCTGAGCCTGCTGTGCCCGGCACGTCAATTCATGAGTACGGCGGCGCGCGAATGGGCAACGATCCACGCGAGTCAGTTGTCAATGCCTACAATCAGGCGCACGACGCACCGAATCTGTTCATCACCGACGGCGCATGCATGAGCTCCAGCTCGTGCGTGAATCCATCGCTGACGTTCATGGCGCTGACGGCACGTGCCGCGGATTACGCCGTCGGGCAACTGCGCGCGAGAGCGGTCTGACCTCGACGACGAAGTGGCACAGCTCCGCGCAAACGAGCTACACGCATGAGGACAGCATATGAGATCGCGGCGCGACTGGATGAAGCTGGCGCTCATGGCCAGCACGGGCCTGCTGACCGGCAAAACCATCTCTGCGGCCGAGCGCACGCAGCCTGCTGGCCGCCAACGTGAGTCGAGCGGCAGTCGCCGTAAGTGGGGGAGTGGGTACGAGGGCCAGCGCAAGGCCGATCGTGACGATGGAACGTTCCTCAATCCGATCATGGCGGGCGACTATCCGGATCCGACGATTCTCAAGGACGGCGACGACTATTACATGACGTTCACGACGTTCGAGTCGTATCCGGGCCTCATCATCCATCACTCGCGCGATCTGGTGAACTGGTCTGCAATCGGACCGGCCGTCGTCAAGCCATTGGGCTCGGTGCTCGCCGTGGACTTATGCAAGCACGGCGGGCGCTACTTCATCTACATGCCCATCGTGGCGACGTCGGTATCGACATTCACCGGACGCTCCAGGATCTTCGTCACTCATGCGGACCGCATGTCCGGGCCCTGGAGCGAGCCGAGTCCGCTGGAGATCACGAATATCATCGATCCCGGCCACGTCGCAGGTGAAGACGGCAATCGCTACCTCTTCACCAGTGGCGTGAACCGCGTGAAGTTGACGCCAGACGGGCTTGCCGCGGACGGATCGATGGAGAAGGTCTACGATGGATGGAAATATCCCGATGAGTGGCCGACCGAGGCCTACGCGCTGGAGGGGCCGAAGCTCCTCAGGCGCGGAGACTACTTTTATCTGATCAGCGCCGTGGGCGGCACGGGCGGCCCGCCGACCAGTCACATGGTTATCGTGGCACGCTCACGCTCCATCCATGGGCCCTGGGAGAACTGTCCGCACAATCCGGTGGTGCGCACCGTGAGCGCCGACGAAACGTGGTGGTCGCGAGGCCATGCCACTGTTGTCGAAGGGCCGAACAGCAACTGGTTCATGGTGTATCACGGCATCGAAAACGGGTTCCGCGATCTGGGCCGACAGACACTGCTCGATCCCATCGAGTGGACGAGGGACGGTTGGTTCAGGGCATTGGGCGGCGATCTCTCCCGGCCGCTACGCAAGCCGCTGCAACTCGCCGGTCAGTCTCACGGTGCTGCGCTCTCCGATGACTTCACAAGCAATCGTTTCGGCCTGCAGTGGAATTTCCACAAGCCTCAGCCCAACGAGGCGCTACGCGTGCGTTACGAGAACGGGTCGCTGGTCATTTCAGGAAGAGGGACGTCGCCGACCGACTCGTCGCCACTCGCGTGCGTGGTCGGGGATCACGCGTATGAGATCGCCGTGGATATCGAGCTCGGCGGTGCTGCAGAGGGCGGCTTACTACTGTACTTCAACGACAGACTCTACGTGGGCCTGTCGCACGACGGGACGAACATGAACACCTTCAGGGCCGGCAAGCGCGACCGGTGGCGAGAGAACGCGCCACCGATGCGGAGCTTCCGCCTGCGCATCGTGAACGACCGGCACGTCGTGACGATGTTCTACAGCCCAGATGGCGCGCGCTGGATCCGACATGGCCTGCGGCAAGAGGTGTCCGGCTATCACCACAATACCGGGGGTGAGTTGGTGAGCGTGCGACCCGCGCTCTATGCGGGCGGTTCCGGCGAGTGCCGCTTCCGGAACTTCAGCCATCGCGCATTGACTTGACGCAGAGACCGACGGCGCTCTCTGCCGCCGGTCCGATCGCGCCGATAGAGAACATCGTCACCGTCGAGATGCCGCTGACCACCATCGATTAGAGGTGCGGCGTTTGATCATGTCGCGCTACTCGTTCTTCAAAGGGCCCGTGTACCTGACGATCCAGATACCGCCCTGCGCGCCGTTCGTCATGTATGCGTAGCCGCGCGTATCAACGAGCACGTCCTCGACGCCGCGGTGTCCCTTGTCCCAGTCCGGGATCGGCGGCAGGAACCAGGCGACCTCCGTGGGGAACAGCGGATTGGAGATGTCGTAGACGCGCATACCGGCAAGGAAGTAAGTCGCGAACATCCGCTTCACCGGCTTCTCCGTGCTGGGCAGGTGCGTCTCGGCATTGACGTTGTGCAGCCCGAAGCGACCTTTCAACTCACAGAACGTCTTGTATGGAGCTCCCGGCGGCGGTAACGGTCGACCGAAGCGCGCAACGAGCAGCGGATTTGCAGGATCGCGATTGTTGACGATGCCTGCTTGGGCGAGCGTCTCGCTTTCGCAGCCGGGCTTCTCGGGCTCGGTCGAAAAGAACAAGTAGTCGTTCGGCAGTCGCAGCGCTGTGTGCATTGACGGCGGACCGACCTGCGTCAGCGGGCTGAAAAGAATCTTGCCGATGATTTTGGGATTCGCAGCGTCGCGCACGTCGAGGTTCACGATTCCTGGCGCGTAGGCCAGCGTCATCGTGTTGCCGTCAGGACTCATCGCGGGCGCGCCGTGGAACGCAGTCGGGATGTGCTCTACGCCGTCGTTGTCCTGCTGACCGGGCCACCACCAGCGGCCCACCTCGCGCGGATTGCGCGGATCGCTGACGTCGAGAGTCAACAAGATCGACTGCCCCTGGTAGCCTTCGACGAACGCCGCGAGATAAGCGTACTTCCCGCCGAAGTAGCCGTTGCGGTGCGTGCCCCAGCCGCGCGCGGAGAAACCAGACAGACGTTGCGGATTCAGTGGATCCTTGATGTCCCACAACGTCACCAGCTCGAGATCCTGAGGCGGCTGACGGAAAGGGCGCGGTGTGCCGCGATCGGTGAACGGCAGCTGTGCGCCGAGCAGCAGCAGATCGCCGGAGGAGGTGACCTGCGCGCTGCCTCTCTCTGACTCGATCACCTTCACGATCGTCGGCTTCGCCGGATCGGTGACGTCGATGACATGGAAGCCACCCGGACTCGTCGTGCCGACGAACAGGTACCAGCGGTCCGCGTCTGTGCGCTTCATCGTCAGCTTGAAGCCGCGCTGTGCCTTCAGGCTGAGGTACGAGACAGGCTTCACGTCCTTCGCTTGCCAGCCGGACGGAATCGGATCGGCGGTCGATGCGGAGCCCCATATCGCGAAGAGAAGTGCGCCGAAAGTCAGCAATGCCTTCATGCAGATTCTCCGAAGCTCAGACGCGTTCGCATGGTGTCGAGCCTTATGTGAGTGCGGCCCGCGCATTCTTTGCGCTGCCGCCGTCCGGAGTTGACCGTCGCACGGTCAAGACTTGACTGGGCGTGCGCCTGCACCCGGTCATGGCGCTCGAGAACCTAGACTGCACTCGTGACGCAACCCATTTCATCGACTTCCAGTCAGCGCAGCATCTTGCTCCTGTGCGTTGGGGCGGCGCTCTTCGAGGGCTTCGACAACCAATCGATGGGAGTGGCTGCGCCCAAGCTGATTCCCGCGTTCGGGCTGAGCCCCGTCGAAACGTCATGGGTGTTCAGTGCCGCCACCATCGGCTTGTTCGTCGGTGCGATTGTCGGCGGGCGACTCTCCGACCTCATCGGTCGCCGGCAGGTGTTGATCGGCTCGATGCTGGTGATGGGCGCGTGTTCGCTGTGGACGGCGGTTGCCGCTAATCTGGAAATCCTGCTGCTCGCGCGACTGCTCACCGGTCTGGGGCTGGGCGGCGCGATGCCGAATTTCATCGCGCTATCGGCAGAGGCAGTCGAGCCGTCGCGCCGTGTGGCCACCGTTACGGCTGTCACGGCAGCGTTGCCGTTGGGCGGTGCCGTCGCTGGTCTGATCGCTCTGACTCAGAGCATAGGATGGGATTGGCGCGCCATCTTCTACGTAGGCGGCATCGGACCGATCGTGTTGGCGCTCGCCATGATCCCAGGCGTGCGTGAGTCGCGCACCAGAGAACTGGCCGGCGAGCGCAGCACCGTCAATGCGCCTGTTCCGTCCATGTCCGAGGCTCTGTTTGGCGGTGGCCGCTCGCTCACTACACTGCAGCTGTGGCTCGGTTTCTTCTTTGCGCAGATGGTTCTGCTGCTCATGCTGAACTGGCTGCCGACTCTGTTCGTGGGCTTGCGTTTCTCGCATGCCCAGGCGAGCTGGGCATCGATCCTGTTCAACGTGAGCGGCGCGTTCGTCGGCATGCTGCTGGCGCGACGGTGCGTCGGCCCCGATCGGCGCATGTGGATCGTGCTCACGTACGGCGGCATTGCCGCTGCATTGATGCTTCTACCTGCCGCCTCGACGTTCGCGCTGGCGGCGATCGCCTGTGCGCTCGCCGGAGCGACGATCATCGGCGCGCAGTTGATCCTGTATGCGTCGGCGCCGCTGTACTATGAGAAGGCGATTCGCGGTACGGGAGTCGGCGCTGCTGTAGGCATCGGGCGCCTCGGCTCCATATTCGGACCGCTGTACGGCGGCATCATGTTGGCTGTCGGCGGCGCCAGTACCGCGGTACTGCTCGGCACGATTCCATTCGTGCTGGTTGGGGGCGGCGCGACGTTGGCGCTGTCCCGGCGACCGCACGCAGCATGAGGAAACTCGAATAGCCGATCAGACCATGCCGTTGTTGTTGCGCGCCTTGTCGGCGGGCGGAATGGGCTCGGTCACGGCCCAGTGCTCCGCGATCTGTCCATCCTGAATCCTGAAGATCTCCATGGTCGCGACGGGTCCGTTCGCATCCTCGCGACGGAAGTGCACGACCACGAGGTCGCCTTCGGCGATCACTCGTGCGAATTGCGGCATCTTGCCCGGACCCTTGGGCGCAATCCTTTCGATGTAGTTGATGATGGCGGCACGGCCCGTGGGGATCCCAGGCATGTGCTGGATGTAATCCTCACGCACGATGCGGAGCACGGTCGCCGTGTCGCGCCCCTCGACGGCAGCGAAGAACTGCTTGACCAACGCCTTGTTGCGCTCGAGGTCGCTGGCATCGGCGGCGGATGCCGGGCCTGCGAGCATGACGAGGAGGGTGCCGATTGCAAATAGTGCTTTCATCCAGTCTCTAACGCATCCACGTCCAATTTGTCGACAGTTGGCCCGCCGCGCAGTTCTAGTTAAGGAAGGCACAGGCGGACCCCATGAAGACGTACATGCTGAGGGCGCTCAGCATCTTCGCTATTGCTGCGATGGTGCCATGCGCCGCCGCCGCATCGCCGGCCGCGCCCGTTGCATCCACGAAATCAGGTCCCCTGCAGGGACTGAGTAAAGGGCCTGTCGATGTATTCCTCGGCGTGCCGTACGCCGAGCCGCCGGTCGGCGCGCTGCGCTGGCGCGCTCCGGTCGCTGTCAAGGCGTGGTCGGGCGTACGTCCCGCGACCGCGTACGGTTCGAGCTGCTACCAGGCGTGGCCAGCGCGCACGTTCGGTCCATACACCTCCGAGTTCGTCGATACGCCGCGGCACGCTGAGGACTGTCTGTACCTCAATGTCTGGACGCCGGCGCAGAAGAGCGCGAAAGCGCCAGTCATGGTCTGGATCCATGGCGGCGGATTCAGCGGAGGGTCCGGCGCGCTCTCGATCTATGACGGTACGCACCTGGCGGCGCAGGGAATCGTCGTCGTCACCATCAACTATCGCGTCGGACCGTTCGG
>Ga0114129_10000309_pt1 | contig 56974 bp, 45 predicted proteins | sample RhiMetdeltSRZDD1_FD_80071 | JGI IMG/M metagenome (GOLD analysis project Ga0114129, IMG submission 80071) | Populus rhizosphere microbial communities from Tennessee, USA - Rhizosphere MetaG P. deltoides SRZDD1 (version 2) (version 2) | ecosystem: Host-associated > Plants > Roots > Rhizosphere >...
CGACGAAGATTCTCTGCCGCAGTCGCCAATGACGATGCAGGACGGCATCCGCGCGGTGCAACAGGCCTTCGCGCAGGCATCTCCACCACCACGCTGGCCGATGTACGTGCGCCAGGCGAAGCAGTTTCTCAAGGCTCGCATCGAAGGGTTCGACGAGCGCAAGTACGGTTTCGCGTCGGTCGTCGATGTGTTGCGCGCCGCCGCAAAGGACGGCGTGCTCAAGCTGGAACGGGACCGTCACGGCGCATTCCGCGTATTTGCCGGGCCGAAGCTGACCGTCCCGCAGCCTCGCATCGAGGTGGAGGAACCGCTGCTCGACGTTGCCGGCGAAGTCGTCGAAGAGGAACAGGCGACGATCGCTGCGGAACCGATCGAGGAACCGCCGATTGTCGACGCCCAGCCTGTCGAATCGTCTGAAACGCCGCCGATTGAATCGGAACCGGAGCCGGTCGCGCCGCTCAAGAAGACCGCGCGCAGGCGCAAGACGCCAACGCCGAAACCACGCGCTGCGAAAGGCACGCGCGCGCGGAAGAGCACGCGCACGAAATCTGAAGCCGCGGATCGGTAATCCGGGTATGAGTAGCGGCGGACCTTAAGGTCCGCCGCTACCGGGCCAACGGATCCGGGCGAAGCTGAATCTTGACCGCTTTCGGCTGGTTTGCCGTCCCGCCTTCCAGGTGGAACATCGTCCGCGTGCCGTAGGTTGACCACAGCGCGCGTCCCTTCCAGCCGGCATTCGGATCGTCGATCCGCGCATCGACATTCTTTGCGAAGAATCCCATCGGGTAGGGCAGCGTGATGTTGATGAACCGTCCGTCGACGAGGGCGAAAATCGAACTATTCAGGTTGCCCATCGCGATCGGAACGTTCCTTCCAAGCCCGACGACGTCGAACCGATCGATCCAGGTGTAGTAGCTCGCCTCGGCGCTGCCGGGATCGGTCACATCTCTCAACTGCGGCCCGGGAAGCTGAAAGAACGTCCATCCCTCGGCGCACTGATTTCCTGTCGCTGAAGGCTTCGCGGTCGAGCGGCACTTCCGGCGATCGAAGCTCGCGAGATGGCCGCTCGCGAGTGACACCCAATACACACCATTGCTGTCGATGTCACCGCCACGCGGTCCGAAGCCCGGTGCGGGCGGCTCGTATATTTCGGTGAGCGCCGTGTGCGTGGGGTCCGCCCCGGGCACGACGCGCACGATGGCTCCACGATAGCCGACCACCGTTCCCCAGACCGAGCCATCGGCCGGACTGATGGCAACCGCATAGGTGTTCACCGCAATGCGTGTGTCTTTCGCAGGAGCGGATGGTTGATCAGGCTCGACGTATGCGTCGCGTTTGCCGTTGCCATTGGTATCAACCACGAAGGGCGTCCAGCCTTGTGAGCGCACCTCGTCGTGCGTGTCCTCGAACATCTTTCGATTGAGCCATCCGATAACACCAGGCCCACCGATGCCAGCGCTCGTCCACAGCGTCTGATTCGCGTCGTGCGCGAAGTTCAGATGGTGAGTCGGAAAACAGGTGCTGATCAGCGTGAAGGCACCGGTGGCGGGGTCGAACATCGACAGGTGACGCCCGGAGTTCTGCAACGGAAATGCGCGCGCCGACGGATGATCGGAGCCTTGCTTGCAAAAGTCCGGATTGGCGTCCGGCCGCACGCGCGGCGTGAACCAGACTCGACCCTTCTCGTCCATCATCGGATTGTGATTCAGCGTCTTGCCGTCCCAGATCGGGTCCGGTCCCCAGAACGCGGACGGTGCCATCGGGTTCGTTTTGGTCGACGGCGTGTTCGGATCACGTACCGGATGCAGCACCTCGCTCGCGACGTTCGTCTTCGGATCGAGGATTGGCACGAAGTCCGAACTGTCTTCGGGCGATCCGTAGATCTTGCCGTTGGCGTTGACACGCGGGTTGCGCGGGTCGGTGGAAATCGCGTCGTGCAGGTACGCGGTCGGACGGCCCCAATCCCACTGCGTGATGACGACATTGCGTTCGATGCCGCGCGGCCGTTCGGGTTTCGCAAACGGGAGTTCGCCTGCGGCGATGCGGTCGGTCCAATCGCCGAACAGTCGGAGCGCGACCTGGGTATCGAGCCGCGTGATGTCCCTCGCCATGAGCGCCGACGCCTGGCCCGATCGAAGCCGTCGTTGCCACGCCTCCGCGGAATTCGTGAACGTGCCGAGCTCCTTCGAGATCGTGCGAGTCCCGGGCGTCCCAAGCGCGTGACACGACTGGCACGCGCCGGTCTTGATGATGTTGAGCCACTCCCCCTGGCTTTTGATCTTCGGCAGCGGGAACTCGCGCGCAGCGGGCACGTGCATCATCGAGAACCAGTAGATTGGCGGGTAGTACTGCGCGGCCGCCGCCGGAGTCGGTGCGGCCGTCGCACGAAGGTTCACGTCCGTGCCGGGAGCGGCCTGCACCTTCGATGAATCGACAAGGCCGTAGCCGCGCACCCACAGGGAATAGCGGGCACTTGGCAGGTCGGGCACAAGGTAGCGCCCCCTTTCATCGGTAACGACGATCTTTGCGAACTTCGTTCGCAGGTCCGTTGTTTCCGCGATCACCCATACGCCGGCTTCTGGTCCGTTATTGCCCGTGACCACCCCGGCGATGTCATCACGATCGACAGGGACAGCGGTGGGTGCGAGCTGTGTCGCGGCTCCCTTCGTGCCGACGGCAACAATTGCTGCGGTCACCGCAAATGATAGAACCGCAAATGCTCGGAAGTGTCGCAATCTGATCTCCCCTGGTTTAGTAATTCGTCTCGATGAAGCCAGCACGCAGCGTCCATTCGATGCGTCGCGTCAGGCTGCCCTGGGGGCTGCCGATCGGTCTTACGTACACGAGCACTTCTTCATACCGGCCGCGAAGCGGGGCGATAATGTCTTCCGCAATCCTTCGCGCATCCTCCGGCTTGTCGGCTTCGACGTCGATGACCATGGCGCGCCGCGCGGATGTCGCGCGTGTGACAATCCACGGCTCGTGGCGTGCGAACGGTGACGGTGTCGTCATCTTGTTCAGCGCCCGGACGAGGTCGGTGACGGCCGGCGGAGTCGGCGTCGGTCGCGGGCGCGCAGAATACTCGAGGAGCGCCGCAAACGCCCCGATCGCGGCGAGCCACGCAACGCCGGCAACGAGCAGCCGGAACATGGTGGATATTCAGCAGGTATCAGGTGTCAGTATCAGGTTTCAGGCGTCACAGGGTTTCAGTCTGTGGCTCGGGCCCTAGGCTATAGCTGTCCGGTTTCAGAAATGAAGAAGAAAATGTCGGCCACGTGTAACCTAGTCTGTAACCTGGGACCTGGCTCCTGAAACCTAAACCTAACCCTGAAACCTGACACCTGACACCTTCCGTGGCCACCAACTACACCGCAAAAGACATTACGGTTCTCGAGGGGCTGGAGCCGGTTCGCAAGCGTCCCGGCATGTACATCGGCGGCGTCGGCACGGCCGGCCTGCATCACCTCGTATGGGAAATCCTCGATAACGCCGTTGACGAGGCGATGAACGGGTACGCGTCGAATATCGCCCTTACCCTCCATGAAGACGGCAGCTCCGTCACCGTCACCGACGATGGCCGCGGCATCCCAGTCGACAAACATCCGAAATCGAAGACCAGCGCGCTCGAAGTGATCTTCACCACGCTCCACGCGGGCGGCAAATTCGAGCAGGGCAACTACAAGACGGCCGGCGGGCTGCACGGCGTCGGCGCCAGCGTGGTCAACGCGTTGTCATCGGAGCTGCGCGCGAGCGTCAAGCGCGATGGCACGACGTGGGAGATGTCGTTCAAGCGCGGGAAACCAACCGGAGCGCTCAAGAAAGCCGGTGCGGCGCGCGGCACGGGGACGACCGTGTACTTCCATCCGGATCCGACGATTTTCCCGAAGGTCGAATTCGACCCCGCGCTCATTCGGGAACGCCTTGAAGTGGTCAGCTACATCCACAAAGGCGTGCGCGTGACGTTCGACAACGAAGTCGAAGACCGGAAGGAAGTCTTTCAGCACGAGGAAGGACTTGCCGATTTCCTGAAAAAGATCGTCGCCGAACGAGGCGCCAAACCGGTTCACGATGTTCCGTTCACGCTCGAACGTGAGGCGTCGCCCCGCCTGGATCTCGTCCTGCAGTGGACCGAGGCGACCGACGAACACGTTCGTAGTTACGTCAACGGGATTCCAACCGGATCGGGCGGCACGCACGAGAACGGATTGCGGGCCGGCCTCGGCAAGGCGGTGCGCAATTACATCGACACACACAACCTGTCGCCGAAAGGCGTAACGGTGACCGCCGAAGACATCCGTGAAGGATTAACCGGCGTGTTGAGCCTCTTCATCGAAGAGCCGCAGTTCCAGGGACAAACCAAGGATCGTTTGAACAATCCTGAGCTCACCTCCGCAATCGACTCCGCTGTCCGCCCGGCGCTCGAGCATTGGCTGAATACGAACCGCACGGTGGCCGAAGCGATCGTCGCGCGCATCATCCTCGCGGCGCGGGCGCGCGAGGCGAGCCGAGCGGCGCAGGCGGAGGTCACGCGCAAAACCGCGACATCGGGCCGCTTGAACCTGCCGGGCAAACTCAGTGATTGCACCGGCACGGGCCGGGAAGACAGCGAGCTGTTCATCGTCGAAGGCGATTCGGCGGGCGGATCCGCCAAACAGGGACGCGATCGCAGCCGTCAGGCCATTCTTCCGCTTCGCGGAAAGGTGATGAACACGGAAGGGATGACGCTGGCCAAGGTGCTCGAGAACAAGGAGCTGGCGGATCTCGTCACCGCACTCGGCTGCGGTCTCGGCAAGAATTTCGATCTCTCGCGGCTTCGCTATGGCCGCGTCATCATCCTGGCCGACGCCGATTCCGACGGTCATCACATTGCGACGCTCCTCCTCACCTTCATCTATCGCCACCTGCCACAGCTGATTACGAGCGGCAAAGTGTTTCTTGCGCAGCCGCCGCTCTATCGGATCGACATCGGGAAGGAGACGTTCTGGGCGCTCGACGATGCGCATCGTGACCGGCTGCTGAAGCTGCACGGCAACGGGCGCTCGAACGCCGAGATCACGCGATTCAAGGGCCTCGGCGAAATGATGCCCAAGGTGCTGTGGGAGACCACGCTGAACCCTCGAACGCGACGGCTGCAACGGGTGGAAATTGCGGATCAGATCGTGACCGATCGCGTTATCAACGAGCTGATGGGGAAAGATGCATCGGCACGGTTCCGTTTCATCATGGAGCGAGCGGAAGATGCGCAGGAGCTTGACGTGTAGTCTGCTGGTCGTCGCGGTAGCCGTGTCAGTCCCCTTGCTCGCGCAGCGGGCGCCGGCAACAGGCGTTCGCACACTCGCGAACGTGCGCGAGCTGCACGACATCATGATTTCGCCCGCATCCGATGCCGTGTTCGCGGCGAGCTCGAATCAGCCGCTCGACGCAAAAGGATGGACGGACGCGCGCAATCAGGCGCTGGTGCTCGGCGAATCCGGCAACCTGCTGATGGTGGGCACACGCGTGCGTGACAACGGCAACTGGATGAAGATGTCGCGCGCGATGGTCGACGCCGCCGCGCTCGCTGCCACGGCTGCCGAAAAGAAGGACGCGATGGCGCTCGAGACCGCAACCGACGCGATCACGATGTCCTGCATGGAGTGCCATCGCCCGTACCGCGATCAGGGTCGCCAGATGGGCGCGCCTCCGAAATAGTCTGTGACATAATCCGCCGCAGATCGGCGAGCCGTGGGGTCCGGCTTAGCCGGACCTCATCAGTCCGCCCTGAAGGCGAACCCCACCGATGAAGCCCCGATGAAAGCGAGGTCGACGTGAATCGACGTCTGGAATTCGCGGTCGCGGCCGCCGTCCTGGCCGTGATGCTGGCTCCCACGTTCGTCAGCGCCGAGGTCTCCCGCGTCGAGATCACCGCGCGTCGCGAGGTCGCCGCTGGCCGATCATTCGGATCCACGGGCCCATACGAACAGATCGTCGGAAAGCTGTATTTCTCTGTTGATCCGACGAACAAGCGAAATCTGGTCATTGCCGATCTCGACAAGGCTCCAAAGAGCGGCGCAGGCAAGATTGAGCTCTCCGCCGACCTGGTCATTCTGAAGCCTCGTGATGCGAACAAGGGAAACGGCATCGCGCTTTTTGACATCGTCAATCGGGGCCGCGGCGTCGCGTTCGCGAAGTTCAACGTGCAGGGGACTGCCAACGGGGCCGCTGCGCCGGACGAGTACGGTGACGGGTTCCTCCTCAATCGCGGCTACACCATTGTGCAGGTTGGTTGGGAATTCGATGCACGACGCGAAGGCGCTGTCCGAATCGAGGTGCCTGCAGCGGCCGGGGTGAGCGGGCTGGCACGAGCCACATTCATTCCGACGTCCAACAGTCCCGAGGCGACGGTCGGTGATCTCGTCGGGTACACATCAAGCGATCCGGCTTCTCCGGAAAACACGCTCACGGTGCGCGATTCACCGCAGGCGAAGGCGACGACTATTCCCCGCGCGAAGTGGCATCTGACAGCGGGAAATGTCGTGACGCTCGACGGCGGTTTCGAACAGGGGCGCATCTACGAGCTCGCATACAAGGCGAACAATCCGCCCGTCGCGGCGCTGGGATTCGCGGCCGTGAGAGATGCCGCCTCGTGGGTCAAATACTCGCCCGACGCGCCCGTGTCTGCGAAGTACACGTTCGCGTTCGGATCTTCACAGACCGGGCGCTTTCTCCGCGAATTCCTTTACGATGGGTTCTACACGGACGAGCGCGGTCGTCTCGTGTTCGACGCGGTGATTCCGCATCTCGCCGGTGCGTCGGGTGTGAACCTCAATCGCCGCTGGTCGATACCGACGTCGCTGTCTTCAGACGTCGCAACGATCTTTCCGTTCTCCGACATGAAACAGCGAGACCCGATGACCGGCGTCGAGGAAGGGCTGCTCGAGAACGCCCGTGCCGGCGAGCGTCAGCCGAAGGTGTTCTGGACCAACACTGCGACCGAGGTCTGGGAAAAGGCAGCCGCGCTCGAGACGACGACACCTGATGGCTCGAAAGATCGTCCGCTGCCTGCGAACACGCGGCTGTTCGTCTTCGCAAGCACGCAGCACGATCCCGCCAGGTTCCCCTCGTCTGTTACCAACGGACAGCTGCAGGACAATCCGACCGACTACATCTGGGCGATGAGGGCGCTGCTGGTCGCAATGGAGAAATGGGTACGCGATGGCGTCGCGCCGCCGGCAAGTCGTTATCCGCGGTTGCAGGACGGCAATCTCGTGCGATCGACGGACGTGGCATTTCCCGATCTGCCTGGTGTCAGCTCGCCTCGAAAAGTGCTGCCCGGCGCCCGCGGCGTCAACAGCCTGGTTGCAAAGGACGGAGCGGCGGGCGCGGCGCTGCCGCTGCTCGTATCGCAGGTGGACAAGGATGGCAACGAGCTCGGCGGGCTGCGGCTTCCCGACGTGATGGTGCCTCTGGCGACGACAGCGGGCTGGAATTTCCGGAAGGCGTCTATTGGCGGGACGCATTTGCTGTATCCGCTTCTCGGCTCGTACGTACCGTTCGCGAGCACGAGGGCCGAACGCGAGCGGACTCATGATCCGCGCCTGTCGATTGAAGAGCGGTATGCGTCACGGGAGCAGTATCTGAAGCAGGTGCAGGAGGCCGCCGCGTCGCTCGTCAAGGATGGCTACGTGCTCGCGGAGGATGTGCCTTCAATCGTGAAGCGCGCGGGGGATCATTGGGATCTGCTCGTCAAGAGACCGAACAGCACGAGCACTCGGGCCGAGCGGTAACTACGCGTCTGGCTCCGACGATCGCAAGTCTGCTTCAATGTCGATCACGTAGACGACTCCTCGCGGGTCCGCCCAGCCACTCTGCTTCATTCCAATCGCGATCCAGTTGCGAGTCGGATGTGCGGCGATCGTTCGAGGAGACCCAGGCGTTGGGAGCTGCCAGGATGCGATCGATTCGTGTCCGGCCAGGAGGTCGAGCTTGCCATTCGACGAGACAGTCACACAGTGGTAACCCTCGGACAGGAAGCAAATGCCTCGTACGCTGGGTGAATCCCAAGTCCAGGTTCGCCGCCGTTCTTGATGCCAACCTTCCTCCCAGCACCATTTGTCCGGCTCGCCTTCCAAATCACAGAGTAAGGCGTCCAGTGCTCAGGGCATTGTATTGATTGCGAAGACGTGACTGAATGCGGCTGGGCACAAGTTCTCCCACGACCGCTCGCCGCCTGGATCGCGAATCCTGCCAGCCGGGCGATATGCTGATGCGATTCCGCCCATTTCAGGCGATTCGAGTCGACGAATCGCGTTCGCACCGTCGCCGCGCCGGAGCAGACGATGGTACGGTGGACCTCGCGGCAACTCCGAGACCTGGCGGATACCCTGCGTGAGCTTGCGAACTATGCAGCCGCCGCCTTAGTGTTGGCCAGTTCGTCGCGCAACAGCCTCTGTCGTGGCGCGTTATCGTGGCTGGAGTCACGACATGGTTCGCGATGGTGTTGATCGCTCTTGGTCTCACCGGAGAAGAATGATGGTCAATGGTTTCGGCATTCTGATCGGAATCACGCTCGGCGTCGCCATTATTGGCCTGCTGGATCGGCTCGGACGTCGACGGGACCGTCGGTCCGGACGCACCGCGTAGAGATCTCACACGGCCAGAGGCGCGTTCCGCGAGCGAGCTCGAATCACTGCTTCTTCGATTGTTCGTCCATCCACGCATACAGTCGTTTGACGCCGCGGAGCTCGGCGCCCCGTCCCTGAATCTGCGGGAACGAGCTCCTGTATGCGGTCAGATCCACGCGTTGCGCCGCGTCTTCCGCAGTGACGCCTTGCTCCCGTAGATCCGCGCCCTGCTTCATCAGATCACGCAGATATCCCTGAAACGCGGTGATCAGCTGCTTGCCCTTGAAGGGCATACCATGCCCCGGCAGATCGGTGTCGAACTCCAGCCGCTTGAGCGCGTCGAGCGTGGTGATCCATTCGCTGAACTGCGCGTCGCCCATGTACGCGATCTGTGACTCCATAAGGTCGCCGGTGGCGACGATCCTCTCTTTCGGCAGGAACACCACCGTATCGCCATTGGTGTGACCGCGGCCAAGGAACAGCAGCTGCACCTCACGGCCGCCAAGATCGAACACCTTTTTGGTTGAATAGGTTACGGTCGGTGGTGTCGCCTTGATTTCCTTCAGCTGATCGAACCCTTCCTGTGCCACCTTGAGCTGCTGCTCGAGCATCTGTTTGCTGGCCGCGTCCTTCGCGCCGGCAATCTGCCGTTTCAAATCGGCAATGCGCCGCGGAACGTTCACGAGCTGCGAGGTCTGGTACGGCTCTCGATGCAGCACGTCGAGCGTCTGGATGGCTTGTTTGACGTAGTCGTGCGCGATGATGTCGGCCTTGCCCGAGTAGACCTGATTGCCGTCGGTGTGGTCGTAATGAAAGTGCGTGTTGACGACATAGCGCACCGGCTTTGTCGTGACGAGCTTGAGATCTTCGAGGAAGGCACGCGCCGCGGCAGGCGTGGTGCCGGTGTCAACCACGAGCACGTCTCGACTCCCGATGATCGCGACATTGTTGCTGCCTGTGACCATCGAGCCGGTCGCGGTCGCGTAATAGACGCCGTCGGTGATCTTTTCGAACCGGTAGGCCTTACCGGTGAGCGCAGGACCCGGAGCCTGCAGGAGAACCGCGAGCAGCAGACTGAGTAACTTCATGTTCGCCTCGCAAGTGAGGGAACATTCTGCGTCATCGCGCGCGGTTTCGATAGCCCGTAGCGTCGAAGACGATGTAGTAGACTCGCGCGACTGATCGCATGGGAACCGCGACCAAACCAGCTGCGAAACCGTCCCGTTACGATCGCTCCCTGATCGAAGGGCCGATTGTATCGGCCGTCTGGAAGCTCGCCTGGCCAACGATGCTCCAGAACGTCATCGCCGGGCTCCAGGGAATCATCGATCACGTGATGGTTGGCCATTACGTGGGCTACGTCGGCAACGCCGCGATCGGCGTCAGCTGGCAAATCATCCTCGTCGTCATCGTCTTCGTCAGTTCGGTATTCACGGGCATGGCGGTGCTCGTCGCTCGATTCGCGGGCGCCGGCGATCCTCACAAGGTCAACCGGGTCGTCTATCAATCGTTCCTGACGGCCGCCGGTTTGTCGATTCTGCTCGGAGTGATCGGCTACATTGCCGCGCCCTGGCTGCTGACGTTGGTGAATGCTGCGCCCGAAGTCCGACGCGAGGCGCTGCCGTTCCTGCGGACCGTCCTCGTCGGCATTGTCGGGCTGATCCTGTTTTTCATGCTGAGCGGCGCGTTCCGCGCGGCCGGTGATCCGCGCACACCCCTGCGGCTCGGCCTGGCGATGACGGTGCTGACGATTGCGCTGAATGTGACGCTCATCAGGATGTTCGGCACAATCGGCGCCGCGTTTGGGACCGTCATCAGCAGCACGCTGGTCAGCGCCTACGGCGTCTGGCGATTGACGCGGGCGGATTCAGTCATCCAGTTGGAGCCCGGCATGGACCGTCGGCCGGACTGGGGAATCATCCGATCGCTCTTCAAGTTCGGCCTTCCCACGGGCGTTCAAGGCATCGCGATGAATATCGGCGGGGTGTTCCTGCTGCGCTTCATCGGCTCGCTCGAGCACAGCGCGGCGGCGCAGGCGGCATTTGCGGTGGATTACACAGAGCTGTTCTCGCTCATCACGTGGACTTCCACGGGTTTACTCGGCGCATCGGCAACCATTGCCGGTCAGAACCTCGGTGCAGGGAATCCGGACCGCGCGGCTGAAGGCGTACGTGTGGCGTCGCAGATCGGCCTTGCCGCCGCTGCTGTCGTCGGCGCGGCCTTTCTGCTGGTGCCCCAATACCTGCTTGCCGCTTTCGGCATGACCGATCCGCTCGTCCTATCGATCGGAAGACAGCTGCTCGGGTACCTGAGCATCTCCGGTCTCTTCGTCACGGTGGCGCTCAGCTATACCGGTGGCCTGCAGGGCACCGGCGATACCCGAAGCCCGCTCTACATCTCCGTCATCTCTCAGATTGCGGTTCCGCTTGGACTGTGCACGATCATCGAGGCAACGCGGACGTTGATGCCAGCAGATATCTGGACCGCGATCGTCCTGGGGCACTTCACCCGCTGCGTTCTCAGCGTCGCGCGATTCCGGCAGCAGAAGTGGCGAACGATCGCGGTCGACATCGAGCCCGCCCGTCCGTGAAGTCGTAGAATTGATTGAGTGATGGCTGTACACATCGAATCCGCTGTTTCTGATCAGCCGACGTCCGCCTCGCGCGCAGTAGGCGCGGCCTCGGCGGGCATCGCCGGCATCACGCGCGTTCCACCGCCGGTCAACGAGCCCAATCTCGCATACCTGCCGGGTTCTCCTGAACGCGCCGCGTTGAAGGATCGACTCAAGTCGATGGCCGCCGAGCGAATTGATATTCCGGTCGTCATCGGAGGGCGCGAGATTCGAACGGGCCGTACGCAACAAGCGGGCATGCCGCACAACCACCAGCATGTGCTCGCCGATTGGCACGCGGCGGATTCTGAACACGTCCATGAGGCCATCGCTGCATCGAAAGCGGCCGCACGCGAGTGGGCAAGCTGGCGCTGGGAGGATCGCGCCGCGATATTTCTCCGCGCAGCCGAGTTGCTGACCACGACATGGCGGCAGACGCTCAACGCCGCGACGATGCTCGGCCAGTCGAAGACGGTGTTTCAGGCGGAGATCGACTCCGCATCGGAACTGATCGACTTCCTCCGTTTCAATGCGTTCTTCGCCCAGGAGCTTTACGCCGAACAGCCATCCAGCTCACATGGTGTGCAGAACCGCATGGACTACCGGCCGCTGGAAGGCTTTGTCTATGCGATTACGCCGTTCAACTTCACCGCCATCGGCGGGAACCTACCGACGGCACCCGCATTGATGGGCAACACGGTGATCTGGAAGCCCGCATCGAGCGCGATGTTGAGCGGCTATTACATCCTGCGGTTGCTCGAACGAGCCGGTCTTCCTCCCGGCGTGATCAACTTCGTGCCCGGTGATGCGGTGCAGATCACCAACATCCTGCTCGATTCACCGGATCTCGCTGGCATCCACTTCACCGGGAGCACCGCGGTTTTCAACAGCATGTGGCGGAAGATCGGCGAGAACGTCGGCCGCTACCGGTCATATCCACGCATTGTCGGCGAGACAGGCGGCAAGGACTTCATCGTCGCGCACCCGTCGGCGGACCCGCAGGAGGTTGCGGTTGCCGTTGCCCGCGGGGCATTCGAGTATCAGGGTCAGAAGTGTTCAGCCGCGAGCCGCATTTACATCCCACAGTCGCTCTGGCCCGACGTCCGCGATCGCGTCGTCGGCATGATGCGCGACATGAAAATGGGCGACGTCGCGGATTTCCGCACGTTCCTGGGTGCCGTGATCGATCGGAAGGCGTTCGACAAGATCGGTTCCTACCTGGAGGATGCGAAGAAGAACGCGAAGGTCATCCAGGGCGGAACGCCGCGGGGAGATGTCGGGTACTTCATCGAGCCGACGCTGGTCGAGACGAGAGACCCGGCTTACCGTCTGCTCTGCGAGGAAATCTTCGGGCCTGTCGTGACTGCCTACGTCTACGACGATGCAGCGTGGAGCAAGACGCTCGAGACCATTGATCGCACATCGCCCTATGCGCTTACCGGGTCGGTCTTCAGCACCGATCGCGCCGCGATTCTCGAGGCGACGGATACCCTTCGAAACGCGGCCGGGAACTTCTACATCAATGACAAACCGACGGGCGCTGTCGTTGGTCAGCAGCCATTTGGCGGCGCAAGAGCCTCGGGCACCAATGACAAGGCCGGGTCGAAGATCAATCTGCTGCGGTGGGTAAGCGCGCGAACGATCAAAGAGACCTTCTCGCCACCGCGCGATCACAAGTATCCCTACATGTCGGAGGGGTAGGCGGACCTGAAGGGGTAGGCGGACCTGAAGGTCCGCCTCTACGACCGCGTAGAGGCGGGTCTTTAGACCCGCCTAGGATTCCAGCAGCAGATTTCCCGGGTCCTCGACGTACTCCTTCACCCGGACGAGGAACTGTACCGCCTCGCGGCCGTCGACGATCCGATGGTCGTAGCTGAGGGCGAGGTACATCATCGCGCGAACCACGACCTGACCGTTCATTGCAACCGCGCGCTCTTGAATCTTGTGCAGGCCGAGGATGCCGACCTGCGGCGGGTTCAGAATCGGTGTGCTCATCAAGGAACCGAACACGCCGCCATTGGTGATGGTGAATGTCCCGCCCTTCAGGTCTTCGAGAGTCAACGTGCCGTCGCCGGCTCGTTTGGCAAAGTCACGGATCGCACGTTCAAGCTCCGCGAACGACATCTGATCTGCGTTCCGGAGAACGGGAACAACAAGTCCGCCTTCCGCGCCCACAGCCAAGCCGATGTCGTAGTAGCGTTTAATCACGATCTCATCGCCCTGGATCTCCGCATTCAGCAGCGGAAACGCGCGCAGCGCGGCGATGCTTGCCTTGACGAAAAACGAAGCGATCCCAAGCGCGACACCGTGCTGCTCCTTGAAGGCCTCTTTACGCCGCTCGCGCAGCGCCATCACGGCACTCATGTCCACCTCGTTGAACGTCGTGAGCATCGCGGCGTTGTGCTGCGCCTCGACGAGCCGGCGCGCGATCGTCGCGCGCCGCTTCGACATCCGCTCGCGTTCTTCGCGTCGTTCGGCGGACCTTTGGGCGAGTGGGACAGACGGAGCCGGCGAGGGCGCCCTGATCACCTGTGACGCGGATCCGTGCTGTCCGCGCGGTGGGGCTTCCGCTGGCGCAATCGCCTTCTGCACATCCTGCTTCATCACGCGCCCGGCAGCGCCAGACCCCTGGACCGACGCGATGTTGACGTCATGATTCTTTGCGACGTTGCGGGCTGTCGGAGTTGCTCGCGTGTCTTGAGCAGGTGGTTGCGGCGAATTGGGGAGTGCCTTGGTCACCTGTGGCGCCGACCCTTGCGGTCGGCGCTCCGATCCGTTTCCTGACGGCTTGGCAGCCGGGGCGCTGGCGCTCTCGTCCATCACCGCCAGCACCTCGCCAATCTTCACATCGTCGCCCTCCTTGTGCTTGATGCTCGTGATGACGCCGCCGCGGTCGGCATTGACTTCGAGATCGATCTTCTCGGTCTCGAGCTCGACGACCGGCTCGCCGACTTCGACGCGCTCGCCTTCCTTTTTCAACCAGCGCACAACGCGCGCTTCGACGACGGATTCACCAAGCTCGGGAACGACGATGTTGGTCATCGGTATGGTCAGACTTCCTTCGACAGCACCATTGACGGTTCGGAGATGGTGCCGTCGATGTCGAATGCCTGCTGAATGAGTCTCTGCTGGTTGGCCTGGTGCCACGCCGCCGAGCCTTCCGACGGGCTCGCGCTGCGCGCGCGGCCCACGTAGCGCAGCGGACAGCGATCCCCGATCAACTCCTCGAGCAACGGGCGCACGAACTGCCAGGCACCCATGTTCTCGGGCTCCTCCTGCAGCCAGACCACGTCGCGCACCGATGGATAGCGACCGAGCACTTCGTTCAGCGCAATTTTCGGGAACGGATAGAGCTGCTCGACACGACAGACGGCGACGTTACGTGCGGTGCCGCGACGATCGCTGGTGATCAGATCGACATACACCTTGCCACTGCACAGCACCACGCGATCGATGCTGCCGGCGCGGCCGCGCGCGTCCTCGTCGTCGATGACCGACAGGAAGCGGCCTTCCGCGAGCTCGCGCGGCGTGGATGCGACCAATGGATGGCGCAGCAGGCTCTTGGGCGTGAGCACGAAGAGCGGCAGCGGATCCGGTTCGAGCAGAGCTGCCTGACGGCGAAGCACGTGGAAGTACTGAGCGGCCGTCGTGCAGTTGACGAGACGAAGATTGATATCGGCGGCCGCGTCGAGAAAGCGCTCGGGACGTGCGCTCGAATGCTCCGGTCCCTGGCCTTCATAGCCATGGGGCAGCAGGAATACGAGCGATGGTGTCAGTCCCCATTTCGCACGAGCGGAGGTGACGAACTGATCGAGCATGACCTGTGCGCCGTTGATGAAGTCGCCGTACTGCGCTTCCCAAATCACCAGCCGCTTCGGCTCCTGGACGTTGTAGCCGAACTCGAAGCCGACCGTCGCGTTTTCGCTCAGCGGACTGTTGTGGATCTCAAACGCCGCGCGCGCCTGCGGAAATTCCTGCAGCGGAATCAGCTGTCTGCCGGTACTGGCATCGTGAAACACCGCGTGTCGATGGCTGAAGGTGCCGCGTTCGACATCCTCGCCTGTCATGCGGATTGGGATGCCGTCTGCGAGGATTGTCGCCAGCGCCAGTTCCTCGGCGGTCGCCCAGTCGATCGAGCGTTCATCGAGGTTCGCGAATGCGGCGCGGCGCCGCTCCATTCCCCGCTCCAACTTGCGGTGGAAGGTGAAACCGGCCTGGCGAGCAAGCAGCGCATCGTTCATCTCACGGAGACGATCGAGAGACACGCCGGTTGCGACTCTGGCCGCGGTTCCAGGCGGAGGGCTGGAAGGCACCGGTGGAATGTATTCCTCCTCCGGTTTCAGCGACGCGTAGACGGCCTCGAGCTCTTCAAAATGTTTCCTGACGAGGGTCTCTGGTGAGTCCGGCGGAATGCTGCCGTTGTCGACGAGTGTTCGAGCCCATCGTTCGCGAACAGTCGGATGCGACCCGATGACTTTGTACATCATCGGCTGCGTAAACGAGGGCTCGTCACCCTCGTTGTGTCCATAACGCCGGTAGCCGACGAGATCGATCAGAAAGTCGAGGCCGAATCGGACGCGGTACTCCCACGCGAGACGCGCTGCCTCGAGGCAGGCAACCGGATCGTCGGCGTTCACATGCACGATTGGAATCTTGAATCCGCGCGCCAGGCCGCTCGCGTAGCTGGTGCTGTAGGAATCCTGCGGCGTCGCGGTAAATCCAAGCTGGTTGTTGGCGATGACGTGGATCGTGCCGCCCGCGGAGTAGCCGGGCAGACGCGAGAGGTTCAATGTCTCCGCCACAATTCCCTGGCCTGGGAACGCGGCGTCGCCGTGTATGAGAATCGGCACGGTAATGCCGCCGTCAAACTGCGCGGCGCCTCGCTGATTCGCAGAAGTTCCTGCGGCCCGGGCCATGCCGACCGCGACCGGATCGACCGCTTCGAGGTGGCTCGGGTTCGGCGGCATCGTGATGTACATCTGCCCACGCGGCGAGGCGGTGCGCGCTCCCGCGTGGTACTTCACGTCTCCCATCCATCCGAGGTCGGTACGCAATGACCTGGCGGCGACCGGATCTTTGAACTCCGCCAGAATTTCCGCGTACGGCTTGTCGAGGACATGCGCGAGGACATTGAGGCGGCCACGATGAGCCATCCCGAGCACCGCGTGCCGCGCGCCATGCTCGGCGGCGCCACAGATGATCTCGTCGAGGATCGGCACGAGCATGTCGAGCCCTTCGATCGAGAATCGCGTCTTGCCGGGAAACGTACGGTGTAGAAATCGTTCGAACACCTCGACCTGCGTCAGACGATCGAGAACGGCCTCGACGCTCTTGGAATCCATCGGCGGCAGGAAGCGGCCGGATTCCGCGGCATGCCTGAGCCACTCACGTTCCTCGGGCACGAAGATGTGCGCGTAGTCGAAGCCCGTGGTCGAGCAGTAAATGCGGCGGAGCTTCTCAATCGCCTCGTACGCATTCGCGGACGACTCGGCAACGGGTCCGCCGACCAGTGATGCGGGAAGCGTCTTTAAGTCCGCATCCGTGATCCCGTGGGCCGCCGGAGAGAGTGACGGATCGCCGACGGGCTCGGAGCCAAGCGGGTCGAGTCGTGCCGCCAGATGTCCGTAACGGCGGATACATTCCGCCAGGGTGGCCGCCCCGACGATTTGGTGAACGTCGAGTCCGGTCGTTCGCGTCGCGTCGCTTCCGAATGCCTCGTCCGCGACAGGTGTCCACGACTCGAAGATTTTACGCGTCTGCGGATCGACCGACTGCGGGTTCTGCCTGTAACGCTCGAACAACTCGAGCACATAACCGGCATTTACGCCGCTGAACTCATCCAGACGCATTGGAACCCTTCGTGAACTTATCGTACCCCACCGCTCGCAGGCACAATACTGACGGAGGCGCATGATCAAGCTGATCGCCATCGACGTCGACGGCACGCTGCTCGACACACGCGGACAGATCCCGCAGGCCAACATCGACGCCATTCACGACGCCGTGAGCGCTGGCATTCACATCGCCCTCGTTACCGGCCGCAGCTACCCGTTCGCCCGGCCGATCGCAGACTCGCTTCCCCCGTCCATCACGCTCATCGTCAGCAACGGTGCCATCGAGCGCGACATGGATGGATCGCGCGTCGCGCGGCGCCTGCTCGATCGACAGATCGCGCGCGCTGTGCTCGAGTCCACCAGGCCCTTCCGCCAATTGGCGGCGCTTGTCTTCGATCGTGACGCCGATCGTCAGGTCATGTTCGAGACGATGGATTGGGACCATCCGGGCCGAAAGGGATACTGGGCGCGCAACCAGTCACTGATCGCGAAGTCGGTGCCGCTCGAGGATGCGCTCGTCGAAGATCCGATTCAGGTGATGTTCAACGGTGGCGTCGATGCGATGCGCTCGCTCTACTGCGCGCTCCATGCGGAGGCGAATGGGTTTGCAGTATCGCTGACCGAATACGTCCATCGCGACTTTTCGTTGATCGACGTCACCGCACCGAACGCGACGAAGGGGCGCGCGCTCGCTTGGCGCGCGGCACAACTCGGGCTCTCACGGGAACAGGTGATGGCGGTCGGCGACAACTTCAACGATCTCGAGATGCTCGAATTCGCGGGGTTACCCGTCGTGATGGCGAATGCCGTCGATGGATTGAAGCGGCGGGGATGGGCGATGACGGGTGACAACGAGAGTGCAGGTGTCGCGGAGGCGATTCGGCAGTTCGCATTGGCCAATCGATAGCGAACGACCTTCACCGGCGTTTTCAGTCACGAGCCTCAGAGACTCAGAGACTCAGAGAGTCTTTGAGACTAACTCGACGCACGCCGTCTTTCATTACTGACCGGTTGAAATTGAGGATAAGTCCGACATGTAGGCCTGTGATTCGCAAATATGTGAGCATCTGCGCGAGAAAGACGGGATTAAACCGTTCCACACTCTTGATTTCGACGATAACTTCATCGCGGACGATCAGATCGGGCCGGTGCTCCGCAATGAGTTCACCTTTGTAAAACAAAGGAACGCCGAGCTGTCGTGTGAACGGTAAACCAACTGAGCGAAGCTCAATACACAAAGCCGATTCGTAAACAGATTCAAGCAAGCCCGGTCCGAGGTGTCGATGCACCTCGATCGCCGATCCGATGATCTGTTCGGTCAGGTCAGTCGCGAGGCTGGGGTTAGTATCCATTCTCTGAGTCTCTGAGTCTCTGCGGCCCGTCTCCGAAGAATCAGGGAAAGTTGTTGAAATGAGTAAGCGCTGCCGACTTGATGCCTTCTGGGATCAACGGAAACGTCGACAACACGTGAACAAATTCCGACTCAGTTAGCCCATAGAGATTCGCCACCAGCCCCTGCAGCTCGGCGTACTCAGGCTGCTTCTCCGCGGCATCCGGCGAGTGCATCAGCGTCTGAGCGAGAGCGGACAGGCGGCTGAAGGTGCGACGCTCACGATCGAGCACCGGCACCCGGAGGCGCGAGACGAGCGATACGGTGACGTGTGTGTTCACGCGAAGCCGAATCAGATAGTTGGCGACGAAGCTGTTGAGCAGCGCACAAAGGGCATGCTGGGCGTCCAGGGGAAGCGGCGTCCTCAGGCAGAGGAGCGTGTGCGTGGTGACGGCTTCCGCGGGGATAACGGCCGCGATGAGCGTCAGGCGGTTGGTGGCACTTGCAATGTCGCGGTAGGCCAGGCGAGGACGTCGCGGGATCCGAACGCCAGCGTCAGTGCGGAGTTGATAGCGGCATCCCTCGACGGAAGCGCGGAAGGAATCGATCTGTTTCCCCTCGAGCACCGGACGGGCTGGAGCGTCGCGATCGAACGTCGCGAACCGGTGCCGGTCGTCGGAGGCATTCAGTTCGCGACCGAACGCGACGTTCCAGCCTTCGTGCAGCGTTGGAATACGTGCGCTGATTCGTTCGAGCACCTGAAGATCAATAGGTCCACGGATTTCGGGGACTGCGAGGTCGTCACCCCCAGACAGCCGTGCGATGAAGGCGCGTGACAGATCGACACCATTCGGTCTGTCCGGCGCGACCTGTTCGAGATCTTCAGGACGGCTGAGCCCGAACCGGCATCGAACTGTTTCCGTCGGCACGCCGTTGGTCGCGGTGATCGCCACGAACTTCACGCTGCGATGGATGGGAAAGATGCCATGCCGGTTGTCGAAGCCGGCGATCGAGTCGACTCCGGCATGATCGAAGAAGTGGCGGCGGAGCGGAGCACATCCACTATCCGTCACCGTGCCGGCCGGAAGAATGAGCCCGATTCGTCCACCCCTTCTTGTGAGCTGCACCGCACGCTCGACGAACAGCTGATACCGATTAACGTGTGAACGGGTTTCGACGCGGTAGATGCCGGATTCGCGAACAAAGTTCGTCAGTTGTTGCGCATGTGTCCTCCGCGAGGTTCGCTCCGAGCCCTCGCCGCTGTCGCCGCGAACCATATCCCAGGGCGGGTTGCCGACGATGGCATCGAAGCCTCCGTCGGGCAGCGGCTGTCCGTCTTTGTCGATGAACACCTCCGGGAATGTGAGCGGCCAATGCAGAAAGCGGTGATTGAGGGCAGCCTCTCGTACAAGGTCCAGAAGCGGGTTGGCGATGCGCGGCGGCAGCGCGTTCCCACGCTCGAGGAGCAGGTCCACCAAATCGCCAAACGTTCGACGGTCCGGCGGGTGCCGATTGGGCCAAAACCACCCTGCGCACCACAGGTCGAGTACGCGGGTGTGTCGTCCAAGCGGCCCATCCGCGGAATGGAGGACCGCGAGTGTCTTTTCTTTGGCCCGCACGATCGCCGCAGTCTCGTCCGGCTGATCCGCCAGCTGCACTCGTGTGAGCACGGCGGTCCTCAGCACGGGCACGAAATCGCTCGTCTCAAACAGCCCGTCTTGGCGTGTCCGCCTGCCGCGCTTCGTTCCGCCGCCGGGCTGACGCGCGATGTCGCCGGGCGATGCGCCGACCAGACTGTTGCCGGCAACGAGACGATGGTCGAGAAACGTCAGCGGCTTGTCGGCAGCGAGCGTGGTCAGCCAGAGGGACAACCGGGCAACCTGTACAGCCGTTGGATTGAGATCGACGCCAAACAGGCAGCGTTGGGCTATCTCACGGCGAAGGGCAACGCGATCGGACGATGTCGCATCCGAGCGGTGCCAGAGCCCCTCGCGGATCAATGCCGCTTCGGCAGCTTCGGCGAGCTGACTGCACGCGGCGACAAGGAAGGCACCGCTTCCCATTGCAGGATCGAGGACGCGGAGGCGGAGGATTTGATCGGCGGTCCGTTCTGCGAGGAGGGGTGCCAGCGTCTCGCGAACCAGATATGACGTGAGCGGGCGCGGCGTGTAGAACGCGCCCGTGGACTTTCGGAGATCGCGGGTGCGCGTGAGTTGGCCGGCCCGAGGCTCGTATTCGAGCACCTGTTCGTAAACCGCGCCCAGTTCTTCCACGTCGAGGTCGCGATACGCGATCCGCGTTCGCCCGCTGCTCCGGGATGCGGGAGTGGTGCTGATTGACAGCACCGCTCGCGACATGAGGTCATCGTCGATTCGTGTCCGATCGACGGCTCCGGTTGCGGACGGCGAAAACAACCGGCCGTTGAACGCGGTCACCTTCAATTCCCCCGCGACGCAGCCGTTGTAGGCGAGCCGCGAGATGGCGTTCACCGCACTCCAGACGCCCCGGACGCGCGTTCCCGTCAACAGTGTCGAGACGATCGAATCAATCGTGTAGCGGTCGCGGTAGACCGGATGCCACATTGGCACGAGCCCGCGTGCCTCCGCGAAAAGAAGAAAGAGGATCCGGTATACGACCGTCAGTGCCTGATCGAGAAGTAGTTGTGTAGACGGGCGCTTGGTCTGCGCGCCCAGCGTTCGTAGGAGTAATTCGAGGGCATCGAGGACGCCATCGGCGAGCGCGCTGCAGACGGCAACGCCGTGGCGTGCTGAGAGATCGACCGCGCGATCGAGGAGTCGAGGTGAGGTTGCCAGGGCCTCCGCACGGGCGACACGCCAGAGCAGCGCGAATGCACTCCCCTTCTCGTGCGAGAGCAGCGCGAGATCGAATTCGAGATACTGGCGCGACCAGGTCCGGTGGGCGTCCACGATTCGCAACGACGACCCGTTGAAGACGAATCCCCACCGCTCATCGGCGCGCACCGCGTCAAGAATCGAACGGCGCCAGATTCCGTCGAGCGTTTCGTCCCATCCGGCGACCGTGACTGGCACGAGCGCGCTGCCCCGCCAGCCTGCCTCGAGACGCGCGCACCCCTGGTCGTCGTGGCGACGGATGATGGTGAACCCGAGGATTTTCAGGAGCGGAATCGCAATACCGTCCGCAATTGCGCGGACGCTTGAGGCAGGGCCAAATGCCGCCTCGCGCCGGACCGTCCATTCGTGGAGGGCGCGCAGGGTGTCCCGCGCAGGAACGGCGGTCCCCGCGATGGCGGGAAGTTCGGCTGCTGCGAAAGACGTCGTGATTAGCCGGCCATGGACGCCAGCAATCATGGCCGGAATCGAATTTCAAAGAGCAGCCGGCGTTCACCGCAGCGGAGCCGTCGCAACCGGTCGAGCGCATCCAATCGGGCACGCGACTTGGCCATCGCTTCATCGACGCGTGCGGCCTGCGCGGCGGCGACCCGTTCCGTGCGACGGTCAAAGAGCCCCGGTTGAAGCAGCCTGGCAGAGAGTCGCGCATGGTTCTCACGGAGTGCGCGCTCGATGGCCTGTTCCCTGCGCTGGGAGAGCTCGAGCCACGGTGCGATCTCGGCGGCGATCGAGGCCAGCGCCTGTTCGTGATACCTCACGCCAACGTTCGCCTGTAGCTCCAAGTCAGCCTGCTCAGCGTCGATACGGACTCCCGCGATGGTTTCAAACGCGATGCGTCCACTCTCGTCTGCGAATGAGAGATGAAATGCTTGGATCTCTCTCGTGCCGGTATGCGCCCGGCGCGTCGACGTGAGGAACGCGGAGTTCGAGACTCCGGCCACGGATGACGACGTTGAAAGCGCCCTTGCGGTGAGGACGCGAGCCGATTCAATTTCTGACTCGTGCCGACGCTCGCCATGGCCATCGTGAGTTGGTTTATCCAAAGCAGCTCGTATCTGCTGGACACGATCGCAAAGTTGCCGAGCCATGATTTCGTCGTGCGTACCGAGCCCGACGAGGTTCCAGGCATGCACACGACGAACTTGTCCGATGCGGTCGACTCGGCCCACGCGCTGTTCCAAGCGTGGCGGCGTCCACGGAATTTCAAGGTTTACGACGAAACGGCAACGGTGGTGAAGGTTCAGGCCTTCACTGGCGGCATCGGTGGCGAGCAGTAACGAAGTCTGTCCTTCGTTGAACGCTCCAATGACGTCGGCCCGTTCACGGGATGAAAGGCCGCCATGCAGTGTCAGCGGATTAAACTCTTCGAGTTCTGCGCGAATGTGCTGCAGCGTGTCTCGATATTCCGTAAAGACGATCGTTGGTTCGTCAACCCGCCGCAGAAGCCGCCGCAGCACACACACCTTGCTTTCGTGTGCCGCTGCCATTTTGGCGAGTGCGGTCAAACGTTGGAGCCACTTGTGTTCCTCGTCTCCGTCACGCAGGCCGGCGACCCCCAGTTCGAACGTTGGTTCGTCATCCGAATCGGCCCCGGCAAACGGCAGTGTCAGTTGTTCCTGTGCGCCGATCGCGTTGTCAAAGAGAAGCGCCGTACGTCGCTCGATCGAACGTGCGAGTGAGGTCGCGCTGGAACAGGCGCGACGGAGCAGGATGGACGACAGCAGCGGCGTTCCAGCGCTGCGCACCGACGTGTCCTCGTTGAGGCGCTGCAGGTACTCGTTGAGCGCACGGTGCATCGCGGCCTCGCCGGTCGTCAGCCGCACTTTGAGAACCGAGGAGCGACGATTTACGGGGAAGCCGACATCGGCACGTGCTCGCCGGAACGTCATCAACGGAAACGCGTCGCCGATGTCGCCCAAGGCGGACAGACGGGAAAACGCCTCTTCGTCGCCGGAGTGCGGCGTTGCGGTCAGCATGACCACGACCCGTGCTCGACATCCGAGGGCGGCCGCTGCGGCGGCACGGTCGGAACGGCCCGCCAATGCGTGTGCCTCGTCGAACACGAGGACGTCCCAGGTGAGTGTCTCGAGCGACCGCATCACTTCCGGCCGCTTGACGAAGTCAATCGAGGTGATCGCCAGCGGATGAATTGACCAGGGGTTGACATCCGCAACAAGTTCGGCAGCGATGCGCGCGATGCACTGCGCGTCGAGCACCTCGGCGCGCAGCTGGAAGCGCGACAGCAACTCTTCGCGCCATTGGTCCCTGAGCCCCGCCGGCGCAACGATGAGTACGCGCGCGTCCGGAGTTCGGACGAGCGCTTCTGCGACGATCAGGCCTGCCTGAATCGTTTTGCCAAGTCCCACTTCATCAGCGATCAACACCCGGCAGGCATCGCCGCGCGCGACGGCGATGGCAGGTTCGAGCTGAAATGGCAGCACGGTGAGCCTGGCTCGGGCCGCCGCCCGCAGCGACGTCCATCGCGGCACCGCACCGGCGAGCGCCCAACGCGCAGCGCGCCTCCATCGGTCCATCGTGACGAAACGCGGCGGCGTGGGGCCCGGCGCCGCGGAGTCCACGGTTTCGAACGGCAGAAGAAAGTGCGCCCTGATGCCATGATTGGTGGCATCGCAGCCATCGACTTCGATGATCGAGATTGGACCGAAGGACGCTTCGGCAGCGACGCGCCACCGTTCATCTCGAATCTTTACCGCATCGCCGGTGCGCAAACAGATCTGACCCACGGCTGGTCTTGTGCACGCGTTGTTCCTCGCACGAAATGCGTGAAATCGCGGGCGTTCAGACGGCGGGCGTTGCGGGATTTTGAATTTTGAAGCGAGACGAATGTTGCGATTTATGAAACGTCGTCTGGTTCGCCGAGCCGTGCGACCGTTGCTCCGAGGTGCGACTCGGGGGCATCCCAGAATTCGACGACGAGCGGATGGCGTTCGAGAGCCTGCTGAACGATGCCGCGCTGGACGCCGCGGCCACGTCCGTGAATGAGACGAACTTCGCGAAGGCCGCGCTCCCAGGCAGCGGTCACGTATTCCTCGACGACAGACTTGATGTCGCGCGGATGGAAGGTATGGAGATCGAGAACGTCCTCAATCGGGATTTGCTTCATCGTAGGACGCGGTCACGACCGTTTTGATGCCACCTCGCACCGAAAAGTCACCGATGACAGTCATGCGTCGCGGCTGACACGCGGCGACAAGATCGTCGAGAATCTGATTGGTGACCGCCTCGTAGAAGATGCCGCGATTTCGGAACTCGATCATGTAGTACTTCAGTGATTTCAACTCGATACAGCGATCGCGCGGGACGTAGGTGATCCGGATCTCGCCGAAATCGGGCAGCCCGGTCTTCGGACAAACCGAAGTGAACTCCGGACAGTTGATCGCGATTTCGAACTCGCGCCCGGGTCGCGGATTGGGAAATGTCTCGAGCGGCGTCGCGGCGGGCACCGGCGAAATTCTAACATTCGCCCCCGAAATACCTCGATTTCATGGGCTGTTTCGTTGACACTCCGGAGTCGGCGCGCTAGCATTACGACGCTTTTCTCAAAGTTTCCGCGACAGCGTGAGCGCGCAACCTGTCCTGCGGCTCGAAAGGTCGGCGCGCACCAGACTTGGGGGGACGTGATGGCAGACGCCCGACGCATGGGCAAATCGGAATTGTTTTCTCACTTCGCTGAACGGTTCGAAGTGAAGCGGACGCAGGCGCGCGAGTTTTTCGACGAGCTGACGACGCTCGCCGAGAAGGAGCTGAAGCGCTCCGGCGAGTTCGTCCTGCCGGGGATGGTGAAGCTCGTCGTGCAGAAGCGGAAGGCGCGCATGGGCCGGAATCCGGCGACGGGTGAAGCCATCAAGATCCCTGCAAAGACCGTCGTCAAGGCGCGCATTGCGAAGCAGTTGAAAGACACCGTCCTGCCGAAAAAGTAGAGGCGGACCTAAGGTTCGTCCGCGGCAAGACGATCCCCCCTGGGCCCGGCGCGATGCGCGCCGGGTTTAGTTTTTTTCAGCCAGACTGTTCCGACTCAGACGGCGGCCAGCTGCGAGGGGCGAGCCTTGGTGATCGGGAAGCGCAGCGTGAAGGTGGTTCCCACGCCGACCTGACTGGTCACCGAGATTGTCCCGCCAAGCTGCTCCACGAGTTTCTTCGACAGCGCCAGACCGAGGCCAAGACCCTGTTTCTTGGTGGTGTAGTAGTCGTCGAAAATTGTGCTGAGGCGTTCTGCGGGAATTCCGGTGCCGGTGTCCTCAATTTCGATGATTGCTTCTTCGTTCTGTTTCAAGGTGCGTACGATCACGCGGCCTTGAGGCGGCGTCGCCTGGAATGCGTTGGTGAGGAGATTGCGGTGGACGCGGTTCAGCGCGTAGAGATCGCCTTCGACATACAGCGGACCAAAGACGAGCTCCAGGTCCAATGAAATTCCTGACCGCTCAGCGCTTGCCAGCATCGACTCGGCGGCGTCATGAAGCGCTTTATTGATATCGAGGGGATATTTTTCCAACGGTTTCGGTTTTGCCAGGTTTCGCAGGTCCTCCAGCACTCGCTTGACCTGCTCGAATTCGCGTTCGATGGTTCGCTTGAAGCTTTCTCGATACTCGAGGTCATCGAACATCTTCACGATCAGCTTGCAGCTGTTGCCAATGTTCTGAATCGGATGCGAGATGTCGTGAACGAGGCCGACAGCGACGCGCCCGAAGGTGGCTTGTCGCTCCTTTTTTCTGACGTCCTCCTGCAACTCAACGAGTCTGTCCGCCATGTTGTTGAACGCGTCGCCGAGTTGGCCGAGTTCGTCAGTGGACGCGACCGTGACTCGTTCATTGAGGTTGCCTGCGGCGAGCTCGCGGGTTCCGCGAGTGAGGGCCAGGATCGGATTGATGAAGCTCCGGCCCCAGAAATAGCCGACGGCGAGCATCGCGAGCAACGCGAGAGCGATGGCGATTTCGAGCTGGCGTTGCAGCGCGATCGGAATGGCAAATGCCTCTGCCTGTCGCTGTTCGACGATGACCGTCCAACCGAGCGACGCGATCTTTGCTGCGACGCCAAGAACCGGTCCACGAGTATCCGAGTATTCGGCAGAGCCGATTTTATCGCTGCCTCGACGATTCAAGAGCTGGATCAGAGGATGATCGAGCATCGAGTCGCCACGTGCGACTCGCGACTTTGCGTCCGGGTCGCCGTGGGCTAATAGTTGTCCTTCGGCGGTCACAACGGACGCATAGCCCTTTTTTCCGACGCGGATCCGGTCGACCATTCGCCACAGTTCTTCGAGATTCAGTCGCCCGACCAGCCACTGCTGGTTCTGTTGGTCGTCAAGACGTATGGCGAGGACAGCTGTCGGAAGCAGGTCGTCGTCGACAGAAAAACGGGACATCAGGACGCCATTGATCCGCGCACTCTCGGTGCTCGGCACTGTGACAGTGGGCGTGCCTAACCGGCTCGAAACGACGGGCCGCCCACCGTCATCGAGAACCGTCAGCTCACGGAATTCCGGAAATTCCAGGACGTAGTTCTTGAGAATTCGATCCTGTTGCCAAGGTGCAAGCCCGGTCTGGTGAAGATCGGCGGCGACGCTTTTGAGAATCTTGACGCTGCCGGTCACATACAGATCGATTTGCTCACTCACCTGCCGAGCTACGTTGAGGTTGCCCTGAACAACTGCTTCCTGTGCACCGTTTCGGAGCGAATACATCGACACAGCGCCGTACGCGAGAAGAGGCATTACCGCCGCGGCTGCCATGAGTAACGCGAAACGTGTGGAGATGTGTTTCACTGGGAGAAAGCGAGTCTTTCATCTGCTGCCGTCGTCCACTGCCAGATCGAGTACACAGGATCGGCGGGATCACGCTGCTGATCTTGAACAATCTGGAATCTTCGACTCACCGCTCTCGATCGTTGGTTCCAGGCGAGGAACAGCGCCGGCGGATCATTCAGCAAGATCTCCTGAAGCTTGGTAAAAGCCGATTGCGTGGCGACATTGTTTGTCGAGGTTCTTAGCAGATCAAAGGAGCGCTCCGCCTCGGCATTCTCGTAACCGAAGGTGTTGAGTCCGCCAGGGAACCGCCGCGCCGAGCGCCAGAACATGTATGACCGGCCTACGGTCGGCCCGCTAATCAGGTCGATCAGCATCGCGTCGAAACGGCCCTCGGTCACGCGCACAGTGAACTCTTTAATTGGAACGACTTCAAATTGCATGTCGACGCCAACGTTGAAGAGCTGTTTCTGGACCTCCAACGCAACGCGCTCTGCCACGCTGAAATCCTCGGGAATGAGACATGTGAATCGAAAGCGTCTTTGACGGCCATCGCGTCTTATATCGGCTGTAAACCCTGCCGAATTCAGCAACGTAGCGGCAAGCGCCGGGTCGAACCTATACGACGCCACCGAGGTGTTGTACGCCCAGTTTTTTGGCCATAAAGGACCAGTTGATGGAATGCCACGACCCTGCAAGGCACTTTTGATAAGGGCGTCACGGTCCACCGCCATGTTCAGCGCGCGGCGGACAAGCGAGTTGTTAAATGGTGCGCGAGCCGAATTGAAGGCGACCAGATATTGGTAACGTCGTCCGAAAGAGATGACGCGTACTTGATCGTTGCTAATGAATTCGACTGCGTCGGGAGGCACGTCGGTCACCATGTCGACGTCACCTCGCAAGAGGCTCGTCCACGCCGTGCGAAGCGTATCGAACGGTTTTATGACAACGCGGGGGATCTTGGGTGGACCGAAATAGTACCGGTCAAAACGATCGAGGACCACTCCCGAGTCGTCTTCCGTCACGATGCGATACGGCCCGGTTCCAACGGTTGCCTTACCGTGAGTGAGCGGGAATTCGAGGTCGTCCGGCAGTAACGCTGAGGGTTGCGACAAGTCGAAGACTATCTGGCGATCCCCAACGGCGCGAACGGACACAATGTCTCGGAAAGAGGTGTACAGCGCGCGGTTTGACTGAACCGCGATAACCGCGGCAATCAGCTGCGATGCGAGGGTAGCCGTAAGTGGGGTTCCGTCGTGAAATTGAATGCCAGGCCGGAGATTTACGTTCAATTCCAGACCGCCCTTGCTCCACCACCAACTTTCCGCAAGTTTCGGAGTACTGCGACCGTCCATCCCGAGCTGAGTAAGGCTTTCGACGCTTAACTGCGCTGCGAGCGCCCGTACACCGAGATCCGTCCCCTCGACGATACCTTCTGGGTTGCCGATGGTGAGCTGACGAGGAGTCGTTGGTTGAGGAATAGTTCGCGTCGAATTGCAGCTTGCGGTGGAGATCAGAGATAAGAATAAAACGCCGCACCAAAGCCGGGTGGCGATGCGGCGTTTCTGAAATGGGCGAATTCGGACCGAGATCGGTCTGAGGCTGACTAGCTCTTCTTCTCGGTGAAATCGTCCTGAACCCACGGGCAAAAATTCTGTGGTTTGCGATCCGTCGTCGCCTTCTTGATCACCGTGATCTTCATGAGTTTACTCCAATTGGGTTGATTGACTGGGGAACTTCACATCCTGACACCAGCGGCTGTCCGCTGCGCCAAGCTCACTAACGCCGACTCGAATGCTCCGCGGTGACAAGTCGCCGCATACATGTCACCCGCTTCGGCGTGCGAGGCGACGGAACAACCGCCGCCGCACACGGGCACGAACGAACACTCGCCGCACTCCTCTTTGTGCGGACTGAGATGCTCGAACCGCTCCGCCGCCGCCTGGCGCCAGCTCTCGACGCGGCCGTCCACGTGGCCAATCGAGGCGGTCGGCTCGCCCGTGAATCCTGGACAGGCGTAGATCGATCCGTCGGGACCAATCGTGTGCGCGTTCTTTCGGTGGATTTCACACGGCCCCATGTGGACGCCATCGGGCGTTGGGAAGCCGCGCCGCCGCGTCTCATCGCGGAGATACGCCATCTTCTCGTCCACGAAGTGGCACGAATCGCACATGCTGCCGCCGACGCCCGACAGCTTGCCGGCGCCCGCGCTCGTCATGCAGGTGCCGTTGAGCGGCTTGCCGTCGCCACTCACAACGGTGAGCGGAATGATGCCCTTCGGCGTGCTGGCGCCTTTGATAATCGGTTTGAAGTTGATCTTGGCGATCTTGTCCGCGAACTCCTGCTCCTTGAGGAAGTCGAGCAGGTGTGGATAGCTGTCGACTGACGATTCGTCGAAGTTGCCGCCGATGGTAATCGGAATCAGGTCGGCAACATCCCGGACGTTCTCGATGATCCGATCGAAAGTCCCCTGTCGGCCGCGGAGCGGACGCATCCGATCGTGCGTGTCGCGGTCGCCGTCGAGCGTGATCTTCACGCCGTTCAACCCGTAGGGCACCAGCCGTTGGACAACATCGCGGGTAAGGAGGAGGCCATTGGTGATGACGTTGACGAGCTGCGGGATCTCGCGCTCCTCACACATCGCGTGGCATTTTTCGGCGAGGTAGTACATGACGGGAACGTTCAGCAGCGGCTCGCCCCCGAAAAACGCCATCACGAACTTCTGCGGCCGCACCTCGTCGAGCCGCGTCTCGATCCATCGCGCGACGCCATCCGCCTGCTCCATCGTCATCTTGGCGGCGAACTTGTTGTAGTCGCCATGGTCGCCCTGGAAGCAGTAGTCGCACGCGAAATTGCACTGGAGGGTCGTGAGCACCGTCACCCGTAGCTGATCGGTGTCTTCGCGCATCGCGGTGAAGTACTTCTTCAGCGCCTCCTGCTCGTCCTCATGGTTGTCGACGATGAACCCGTTCTCGACGAGCGTCTCGACCGTCTCCCGTTCCTCAACGTCGAATGTCCGCTGGCCGTTTTTGATCCGGTCGAGCAGAAGCGCCACATCGGGCGAGACGAGGAGCTGTGCATCGGAGAGGGTGTTCATCAGGAACACCTCGTTACTCTCCGGGAGCGGCACCTGCAGATTGAACATCGACGGCTGCATAAGAGACCTTGTCCGAAGCTCGAACAGCCTTGCGAATACCGACTGCTGATTTCTTGAGAAGAAAGACACCGTGAGCGTTCACCACGGCCTTTCAGTAGTTTTACGGAGCAACGCGTATACCAGTGACGTCGTCACTCGTCTGTTGCGTGCGGAGATCGTTGAATTTGCTAGGAGATTTGCGAGTCCTGCGAACGGTCAGCGGTTAGAGCAAGCGAGCTCGCACTGAGCGTCGCGCGGCCAACAACTTGCGCCTCTCCGCATGCATTCGAGGCGATACGCAATTTTTTGTGAAAAATGCAGTGCGGAAGAGCGGCCAATTTCTTGGCCGCTACAGACAGATTCTTGCGCGGTTTTGGCCGCTCGTTCCGCCTTAGCTCCCGCGAATCTTCTTGGCGAGCTCCCGGATCTCGAGGCGGTCCATCTTGAACTTCAGTGTGCTGAGGGGAATGCCGAGGGTTCTGGCCGTCCCCGTTACATTCCATCCCGATTTCTCCAGTGCCCGGATGAGGAAGTTCCGCTCGAAGGTCGTCACCGCACGTTCGAGCAGGTTTTCAGCCGCCGGACCTTCCGTATCGAGCTGCGCGACGTGCAGCTCGTAGGGCAGATCTTCGTCGCTGATCCAGTCCTTATCGGAGATGGCGACGATCCGCTCGATCAGGTTTTCGAGCTCTCGGATGTTGCCCGGCCACCAGTATGAGCTCAGGATCCGGAGAGTCGAGTCGGCGATCCCCTGGATGTTCTTGCGAAACTTCTGGTTGTATCGACGGATGAAGAATCGCGCGAGGTCCGGCAGGTCCTCGATACGGTCGCGAAGCGCCGGCATTCTGATGGGAATGACATTCAGCCGCCAATACAGGTCCTCCCTGAACGTGCCTTCCTTCACGGCCTTATCGAGGTCGACGTTTGTGGCCACGATGAGCCGGAACTCGGTCTTGATCGGATGCGTTCCGCCGACGCGTTCGATTTCGCCCTCCTGAATCGCCCGCAGCAGCTTCGCCTGTAGTTCGATCCGCAGGTCGCCGACTTCGTCGAGAAACAGGGTTCCCCCGCCCGCCAGCTCGAACTTCCCGAGCTGCTGACGGATGGCGCCGGTGAACGCCCCTTTTTCATGGCCGAACAGGGTGCTCTCAACCAGTTCTTTGGGAATTGCGGCGAGGTTCACCGGGACGAATGGAGTTGCCGAATCGGCGGATTCACGATGAATCAGTCGGGCGAGCAGCTCCTTTCCGGTGCCGCTCTCCCCGAGAATGAGCACCGTCGCCGACAGCTTCGCAATTTTGTGGACCAACTCGATGATGTCGCGGGTTGTCCGGCTCGGTCCGACGATGAACTCACGGTCGTTCTGGTCGGCGACCACGGCGCTCAGCCGCATAACGTGCCGGCTCAGGTCCTGCCGTTCGCTCGCATTGTTGACGAGCGTCCGGACGCCTTCGATATCGAAATCTTTGGAGATGTAGTGATAGGCGCCGTGCCGCATCGCCTCGACCGCGATCTCCAGCTCTTTCAGCGCCGAGATGACAATGACTTCGACGTAGGAGTAGTTCTCCTTGACAATCTTCAGGACCTCGAAGCCGCTGATGCCGGGCAATCGGACGTCGAGCATCATCAGATCGACGTCCTCCTTTTCCATAATCTGCAGAGCTGACTCGCCAGTGGCGGTTTTCAGAATGCGGAAGTCACGCCTGAGAACTGCCGTCAACGTATCGCGCATTCCTTCGTCGTCGTCGACAATGAGAACGGTTTTGCGTCGATCGGGCATCGGCGGCGCGAGTATAGCGCGGCTCCTTGACACCTCCGAATTTCCTTCGATAACGTGAGGCCTTCGTGGCGACTTCTTACGATGTTGTGGTCATTGGCTCCGGCACCGGCGGATACGTGGCCGCAATTCGATGCGCGCAGCTTGGAAAGAAAGTCGCGGTTGTCGAGAGGCAGAAGGCGCTCGGCGGCACCTGCCTGATCTGGGGCTGCATTCCCACCAAGGCGCTCCTCGAACACGCGCATGCGCTGAAGGTGATACGTGATGCGAAGGAATGGGGCGTCACGATTCCAGCGGCGACGCCTGTCGTCGACATGAACCAGATCCAGGCGCGCAAGGACCGCATCGTCAACGGTCTGACGCGAGGCGTGGAATTCCTGTTCAAGAAGAACAAGATCGACTGGATCAAAGGAACGGCACGCCTGGCAGGGAAAGGGACCGTTGAGGTCACCGACGGCGACCGCCAGACGCTCGAAGCAAAAGAGATCATCATTGCGACCGGCTCTTCGGCGCGGAATGTTCCCGGCATCGAAATCGACCATCGACGCATCATCACGAGCGACGACGCGATTGCGCTCAAAGAGATTCCGAAATCGTTGGCGATCATGGGGAGCGGCGCAGTCGGCGTCGAATTCGCGTCGATCTACCGCCGGTTCGGGAGCGAGGTGACCATCATCGAGCTGCTGCCCAGGCTCGTGCCGCTCGAGGACGAAGCGATTTCCGCGGAGCTCGAAAAATCGTTCAGGAAGCAGGGCATCAAATCTCTGACCGCAACCAGGGTCACCGGAGCGTCAGCAGGTGCTACTGGTGTCGAGATCGAGGCGCAAACGGCAGACGGAAAAACCCAGAAGCTGACAGCGGAGCTGTTGCTCGTGGCGACGGGGCGAGGACCCGTTACGAGCGGTCTAGGCGCGGAAGAAGCGGGGATCGCGCTGGAACGTGGATACATCAAGGTTGACGAGCTCTACCGAACCTCAGTGGCCAACGTGGCGGCAATCGGCGACGTGATCACACTCGGCGACCGGCCGCATCCACAGCTTGCTCACGTGTCCTCCGCCGAGGGGATCCTCGTGGCTGAAAGAATCGCCGGCCAGGACGTCCGGCCACTCAACTACGACCACGTCCCGAACTGCACGTACTGCGACCCCGAGATCGGCAGCGTGGGTCTGACCGAGGCGGAGGCAAGGCAGAAGGGATACGACGTTCGCGTCGGCTCATTCCCGTTCGGGGTGCTTGGACGCGCGAAGATGGCGGGCGAGACCGAGGGCTTCGTCAAGATCGTCGCGGACAAGAAGTACGACGAAATCCTGGGCGTCCACATGATTGGCCCGCGATCGACGGAACTTGTCGCCGAAGCGGTTCTCGCGTTGCGGCTCGAGTGCACCGTGGAAGAGCTTATCAAGACCATCCACGCGCATCCGACCTTCTCGGAAGCGATTGGCGAAGCGGCGCATGCGACGCATGGGGCAGCGATTCATCTGTAGCCTCCGGGGAGCTAAACTTCCTGAAGCCGGCAGCCCGATGCCGGAAGCCCGAAGCCGGAAGCCAGAGAGGTTTGAATGCCCACGCCCGTCGTAATGCCCCAGATGGGGGAGTCGATTGCGGAAGGGACGATCGTCCGTTGGATCAAGAAAGTCGGCGAAAGCGTCGAGCGTGACGAGCCACTGTTTGAAATCTCCACGGACAAGGTCGACGCCGAAATTCCTTCGCCGGCTGCTGGTGTGCTCACCGACATCAAGGTCAAAGAAGGCGAGACCGTCGCAGTTAACAGCGTCGTCGCTGAAATCGGCCAGGCGAACGAGGTACGTGCGGCGCGTCCCGCCGAGACAGGCGCCAGCGAAGGCGGCGCCGCTGGACCACAGCAGCAGGCTGACGGCCAAAGCACCCCTGCGCCGACACCGGCCGACAGAACGGTTGCGGTCGTCGCTTCAGAGCAGCCGTCTGACAACGGCCGCCGGCGCTCATCGCCGCTGGTCCGCCGCATCGCAAAAGAGCACAACGTGGACATCACGCAGATCGCTGGCTCCGGAATCGGTGGGCGCGTGACTAAACACGACATCCTCGGATACATCGAGCAGGAAGGCACCAGGCCCCAGTCGCGAATGCCGGCCGCCGCCGAGCCAGGGAAGGCCGAGCCGGCGCGAACCGCCCGGCCGGTGCAGGTGCGGCCGACAGGAGCTGACCGCATCGAGAAGCTCTCGGTGATGCGGAAGAAGATCGCCGAGCACATGGTCCTCAGTAGGCGCACCTCCGCTCATGTGCATTCGGTCTTCCACGTGAACTTCTCAACGATCGAAAAACTCCGTCAGCAGAAGCGTGCGGAATACGAGCAGGCAGGCGTCAAGCTCACCTACATGGCGTTCATCGCGCGTGTCGTCGTCGAGGCGCTGCATCGACATCCCATCCTCAACGCCTCCATCGACGGCGAAAACGTCGTCTACAGGAAGGACATCAATCTCGGAATCGCGGTGGCTCTCGACGAGGGTCTGATCGTGCCGGTGATCAGGAACGCGGACGAGAAGAACATTCTTGGTCTCAGTCGTGCGATTGCAGATGTCGCAGAGCGCGCACGAGCGAAGCATTTGAATCCGGACGAAGTGCATGGCGGCACGTTCACTATCACCAACCCCGGACAGTTCGGCGCACAGTTCGGCATGCCGATCATCAACCAGCCGCAGGTTGCGATTCTCGGTATCGGAACGATCGAAAAGCGGCCGGTCGTCATCGACGATGCGATCGGGATCCGGACGATGGCGTATCTCACGCTGGGTTATGACCACCGCCTTGTCGACGGCGCCGTTGCCGACGAGTTCATGGCCGACGTGAAGCAACATCTGGAGTGCTTTGACGCCAACGACTGCTGACGCGTGCGTGTCGAGGCCCGCGACCTTCGAAGTACGCCGCCTTGGGCTGGTTCCATATGACGAGGCGCTCGACTTGCAGAAGGCGCTTGTCGAAGCGCGCCGCGCCGGTCGTGTTCCAGATTTGCTGCTGCTTCTCCAGCATCCCGCTGTGATTACCCTCGGCGTCCGCCGTGACAGCCGTTCGCATGTCAGCGCCAGCGATGGGCAGCTCGCGAGGCACGGCATAAAGGTGCATGAAGCCGGCCGCGGCGGTGACGTGACGTATCACGGCCCAGGACAGATCGTCGGATACCCGATTCTCGATCTGCGTCCGGACCGATGCGATGTGCATCGATACGTTCGCGATCTCGAAGACGTGATGATTCGCGTCTGTGCGGACTACGGCGTAGCCGCGCATCGCGTGGACGGATTGTCAGGCGCGTGGGTCGGAACTGAAAAAATCGGTGCGATCGGCGTGCGGATCTCCCGATGGATCACGAGCCACGGCTTCGCGTTCAACGTCAACACCAGGCTCGAAGACTTTCAGCTGATCGTTCCGTGCGGGATTGCGGACCGCGGTGTCACTTCGCTCCGAAAATTGCTCGGCCACGAGATGTCCATCGAGGAAGTCGAGGACCGGTTTATCCGTCGGTTCGTGGAGGTGTTCGATATGTGAGCGCCGTGTCGGCGACGCCTCTCCCCGACACAGCCGTTACCTCAATCCGCACGCCGTTCCACGTCACCACATCAGCCACAGCAGCGGGTCGTTCAAGTAGCGCCAACACCAGACCACTGATCGTTTGCACCTCCGGATGCTCCAGCGACCTGCCGATCGCATCGCCGGCGTCCTTCAAGCGAACGGTGCCGCGCACGAGCAGCCGCCCTGACAGGTCTCGCCAGATTGGCGTGCGTCCTCGTCCTTCGTCAATCTCGCCGACGACCTCTTCAAAGAGGTCCTCAATCGTCACAATGCCCGCGGTGCCGCCATGCTCGTCCATGACGACCGCCATTTGCGCGCGTGCGCGGCGCATCGCGGCCAGCACTTCGTCGAGCGGCGTCGTCGCCGGAATGTAGGGAACGGGGCGGGCGGCGCCGATGGCGACCGGTTGTTCCAGCACGATGTGCCGCAGTACATCCTTGATGTGAACCATGCCGACGATGTTGTCGGGATCGCCCGTGTGAACGGGAAAGCGCGTGTGCGGTCGAGTGCGGACAATGTCACGTAGTTCGTCCGCGGTGGTGCCGATGCGCACCGAGACGAGGTGCACACGCGGCACCATCACCTGACCCGCCTTCAGGTCGCCGAACTCGAACAGCTCCCGGAGGATGCGACCCGATTCGCCGCGCAGGAGCCCTTCGTCCTGACTTTCCTGAATAATCAGTTGCAGTTCCTCGGTGCTGTGGTACTTCTCTTCTTCCGCCACCTCGCCGCTGATACCGATCGCGCGGACCGTCAGCGCGCGCAACCTGTCGAGGACGATCACCAGCGGTAAAACGGCTTTCTGGATTCCTTCGATAGCCGGTGAGACGAGCATCGCGGTTCGCTCCGCGCTTTGCAGCGCGAGCGCCTTCGGAACCATCTCGCCGATCACAAGATGCGCGTAGGTGAGGATCGCAACCGCGACGACGCTGCCGATCGTGTGGGCGGCGACCCATCTCGATACGTTCAGCGGTTCGAGCCATGCGGCTATCGATTCCGCAACGACGTGCTCGCCATACATCCCGAGGCCGAGGCTCGCCAGCGACACGCCGATCTGCGTCGTCGCGAGGTAGCGATCGCGGCGCTTCGCGCTGTCCAGAATCCGGAGAACTCGTCGTGCCAGCGTATTTCCAAGCGAGGCCAGACGCTCGATGCTCGAGCGCGGCACGCCGACGATCGCGAACTCACCGGCGACGAACACTGCGTTGGCGAGCAGCAGCGCGAGAATGATCGCAAACGTGAACAGCGCCGGGCTCACGCCTGCTCCTCCTCGTGTATCTCAGGTCGAAGGCGCCGCGCGAGCGCGGAAACCAGCGCCCGCCGCCTGACGTCTTCCACCTCAAATTCGAAGTCGTCGATCCTGACGCGCTCGCCCGGCGTCGGCAGATGGCCGAGGGCCTCGGTGACCAGCCCGTTCACTGTTGCTGCATCCGTTTCCCATTTCGTGTTCAGAAACGCCGCCGCATCATCGGCCGGCATCTGCCCCGGCAGACGGTAGCGCCCGTCGGGCAGCGTCTCTGCCACCGGCTCGCCTGGTTTGAACTCGTCGCCAACGTCGCCAACCAGTTCGGCAAGCACGTCCTCGAGCGTGATTAGACCGGACGTGCCGCCGAACTCGTCGACCACGAGCGCCTGGTGAGTGCGCCGCTCACGGAGATATCGCAGGACACGATCGGCCGTGACGCTCTCGGGCACGCTCGCGATCGGACGGATGATGCTTTCCAGCGTGTCATGCGTCGTTCCGCTCACCAGCCAGCGGACGAGATCTTTTGTGTGCAGCATGCCGACGATGTTGTCGATCGAATCGCGGTAGACGGGGAGCCGCGAGTACGGACTCTGGACGACGAGGCGGATGACTTCGCTGAGCGGCGTGTTGATGTCGATGGCGGATATTTCAGGGCGCGGCACCATCAGCTGCTTCGCCTGGCGCGCGTTGAGCCGCAAGGCGCGCCGCAGCCGGCGATGCTCATCGGGCTCGAGCAGCCCGCCGTCGCGGCTCTCGGCGATCAGCAGCTCGATCTCTTCAGGTGAATGGATGTGCCGGTGCGCTCGTGGGGGTGCGCCGATCAACCGTCGAAGGATCAGGCCGGTGGCGTTCAGCCAGGTAATGAATGGCCGGAAGAGCCACATCGAGGGCGCCATCGGGATTGCGGCGTAAAGGGCCGCGTAGGTCGGATAGCGAAGCGCGAGCGAGCGCGGAACGAGCTCCGCGAAGATCACCTGCGCCACCGTGAGCAGGAGCAGGACGCTGGCGATTGACGCCGAGCGGGCGGTGCTTTCCTGGAACCCGGCCCAGACGACCCAGGGTGTCAGGGCGTCGGCGATGGTCGCCTGCGCATATGCCCCCAGCACGAGGCCGGATACCGTGATTCCGATCTGACAGGCGCCGATGTAGCGCTCAAGCAACGAGGGGTGCTCGAGAATCGGCATCAGCCAGCACGCGAGGCGGTTGCCCTCCTCGGCCAGCTGGCGAATCCGGCTGCGGCGGGCGCTGACGGCGGCGAATTCGGCGGCGACGTAGACGGCGTTGACGAGAATCAACCCCGCGACGACGACGATGGCTGCGAGAACCAACGGCCTCTGTATTTTGCACGGATTCCAAAGTTGAGTCGGCGTGTGAAGGGGGTCGTGACCGCCGTACGGGTCATCACCTGGGGTCTGACCCCGGTGGGAATAAGACCGAATAGGTCGGTGTTCTCACTATCGATGAGGACAGACATGACCAGAACCGAGGACCGCCGGCTGATCGCGAGGCTGCAGGCCCGCGACGAAACGGCCGTGCATGAGCTGGCGGAGCGTTACGGGCCAAGGATTTACCAGCTCGCGCTGCGCCAGATGAAGAATCCGGAAGACGCAGAGGAAGTCACCCAGGACGTGCTGCTGAAGGTCTACCGCAAGATCGGAGCGTTTCGCGGCGACTCCGCGCTTTCATCGTGGATTTATCGCATCACGTTCAACACCGCCATGTCGCGGCTGCGGGCGTCCAAGCTCGAACGGGCGGCGCAGCACCGTGAGCGGACCCGCGACGACCAGGACGAGGCGCGCCAGGCCAACCTGCAGGCTGCCGACTGGTCGCACATGCCAGACGAAGAGCTGCTTCGCGCGCAGCTTCGCCGCGCGGTGATGGCAGCCATCCAGGACCTGCCCGAGATCTATCGCGCGCCAGTCGTGCTGCGCGACATCGAAGGGTTGACGACGGAGGAGGCGAGCACCCGCCTTCACGTGAAAGACCAGACATTGAAGTCGCGTCTGCACCGTGGACGATTGCTGCTCCGGGAGCGTCTCCAGGCGTTTACCAGCGGCCTGAACCTGCACCGCCCGACGCCCGCATTTTCTTAACGGCTCAAGGCTAACGGCTCAAGGCTCAAGGGGCTAAGGCCTTGGGGCTGGGGTCGAGCCTTGAGTCTGGAGTCTCGAGTCCGACGCCAGGCGCGCAGCGAACTCGAGCGCCAGTGCCGCCACCCGCGCGGTTCCTGCCTTCTCGATCTTTTCCCAATCATCGGTCGGGCGGTGGTAGTCCGCATGAAAGCCGGTGAAGAAATTGATCGCCGGCACGTGCGCGTCGAGGAACGATGAGTCGTCGCTGCGGCCGGCGCCGGGGCCTTCCTGTTTGATCTCGAGGTTGCTCACGGTTTGTGCGGCGGCCATCAAATCGTCCTTCACTGCGCCCTTGTCGAGACCGCTGACATCGACCGCCCCGCGCGACCGGCCGACCATGTCGAGGTTCAACATGGCGACGGTGCTGACGATGGGGATCGGAGCTGGTGAATGGACATAGTGGGCAGAGCCAAGCAGCCCGCGCTCCTCGCCCGCGAAGGTCACGAAGATCAGTGTCCGCGGAAACCGCGCGCGATCGGCGATCGCGGCGCGTGCCATCTCGATGACCGACGCCGTTCCCGACGCGTTGTCGTCCGCGCCGTTGTGGATCTCACCAGCGCGCTCCGGCACCACTGACAGACGGCCTCCCAGGCCGACATGATCGTAGTGAGCGCCGATCACAATCGCTTCGCGCGCCCTCGCGGGATCGGATCCCTGCAGCACACCTACAACGTTGCGAACCGTGCGCCTGTTGCGGGAAAGGAATTCGGTGTAATCGACGGTCGCGTCCTTGAGCGGACGTGATCGCGGCCGCAGGTCACGGTCAATCTGACGCGCGAGCGCGTCGAGAGACCATTTGTCCAGAAGCGGCTGGATCTCGTCGCGTCGAACACGAAGGATCGGCAATCCCGCCTCGTCTGCGTCCGGTGAGATTTCGAACGGGTGATAAAGCCCTTGATCCCTCATGTGTGTAGGGTCGCCGACGACAATCAACAGACGCGCGCCGCGATTCCGCGCGGCCTCCGCCTTCTTGTAGACGGTTGTCTGCGGCATGGGCCGGTTGCCGTTCAGCGGGCTGTTCGCATCGGTTTCCTGCGGCTCGTGCGAGAAGATGATCACCGCCTTGCCGTTGACATCGATGCCATCGTAGTCGTCGTACCGGACGTCTGGCGCCGACAGACCATACCCGGCAAACACAAGCGGCAGTTTCTCTTCGCGGTCTGATGGAATCGTGGAGCTCTCGTTTGGAGCCACCGAAAGCGGGTAGTAGGTGGACCCGAGTGTGAATCGAATCGACTGAGCCTTGTCCGACACCACCAGCGAATTGCCTTCACCGACGGTAAGGCCGGCGACCAGTTCAAACGGCTCGAACCATGTGCCGTTTTCCCCGCCTGGTGCCAGGCCGATGTCCTTGAATTGTTGCGCGATGTAATCAGCGGCGCGCTCCAGTTCCGGGGTGCCCGCTGCGCGGCCTTTCAATTCGTCGGACGCGAGGAACTGGATGTGGCCGATCAAACGCTCGGCATCAATGGCCGGCGTCGCCGCCCGTACCGCGGGCGCGAGCAGGAGAAGAAGGACGAGAACTCTGCGCATCAGGCCCCTAAGGCTGTATCCAGTTGAACCTGTTCTCGCCGATTGAGCAAGGGGGTACGTGTATGGGCGACGCCGTGCGGGGCGAGCAGCGCCGGGACGGCTGCGATGCGGTTCCGTACGCCAAATTCGCCTTCCAGCACTGTAAGAACGCTAAAAGACCGCCGGGCCGCGTCCAGCACCCCCTGAACGACGTGCGCCGCCGCCGCTCCAAGCGCGTACGGCCCGGGGGGCCACAAGCGCGTAGCGCGCGCCTCGAGTCGCCGGAGTTGGACCTGCGACACCGTTCGCTCCAGCGCATAGCCGCCTATCGACGCCTCGCTCCACGGGATGACGAACGCATCCGGCGGCGCCCCGAGCACTGCCACCGATACGTCGGCGGGCGAGCATCGAGCCTCCATTGCGACGATGGCCGACACCGCTGACGAGAACGCCTCACTCGCGGACCCAATCAGGCGACGCGCACCGATGCGAAGTTCCTGTGACGCAGAGCGCATGAGCGTGGCTTGTGCAGTGCCGGCAAACACGATCGGAACCTCTGACGAGGCGGCCACGCGTCTGACCAGCGCGAGCGCGTCCTCACCCTGCCACTCGGGAGATCCGGCCCCAAATCGATCGGCCACAACGAGAATCGCGCACCCGATGGCGCGCGATTCATCAGCCGTTGCCTCCAGTCGCGTGTGAAAGCCGGCGATGGCGCCCGCCTGCTGGAGGTCGAGCGCCTTCCCCGCAGCCCCGCTGGCAGCGCTGTCGATCAGGAGAATGCGCCGTGCTCGATCACGCGTCGCGAGCGCCTGCGCACACGCGGCGCCGATGTCGCCGGCGCCAAAGACGGCAACGGTTGACATGTACCGGTGCTGTATTCTACCGGGAGCATGGCGACACTCAGCGGGAAGACGGCGATCGTCACCGGCGGATCGCGCGGCATTGGTCGGGCAATCGCGCGCGCGCTCGTGAGTGGCGGCGCCAACGTGATGATCACCGGCACAAAAGAGAAGCCGCTGACCGAGGCGGCGCGCGAACTGGGCCCCTCGGTCGTCGCCGAACGCGCCAACGTGCGCGACTATTCGGACGTCGAGCGTGCGTTCAACGCTGCGGCCACACGATTCGGCGGGATCGACATTCTTGTGAACAACGCCGGCGTGGGGGTATTCACGTCGGTAGCAAACATGTCCGTCGAGCAGTGGCACGACGTCATCGACACCAATCTCACGGGGGTTTTCTACTGCTGCCGGGCCGTGCTGCCACACATGCGAAAGCGGGGCGGCGGCTGGATCATCAGCATCAGCAGTCTCGCCGGGAAAAACGCGTTCCCGGAGGCGGCCGCGTACTGTGCGTCGAAGTCGGGACTGAACGCGTTCTGCGAATCGTTGATGCAGGAGGTTCGCCACGACGGGATTCGCGTCGCCTATGTGATGCCGGGCTCGGTCAACACCAACTTCAGTGGTCACCAGACCGAAGGCGCGGAGTGGAAACTGTCGCCGGATGACGTCGCGGAAGTGGTCGTCGACTTGCTCGGCCATCCAGCGCGAAGTCTGCCGAGCCGCGTCGAGATTCGTCCCTCGAAACCGCCGAAGAAAGGGTGAGATGAGCGCGCTCGACAAACACCGGGACGCGCTCGAAGTACACGAAACGATGATGGGCCAGGGACGCGGCCGGCTGGCCGTCGCGATGGATCTGCTCACCGACGCGCTCGCGATGATCGGACAGCACACCGTGTACTGCCAGAGCTCGCGAATGCCTGGACGGCCGACGCTCGACATCGCGCTCGTCATCGAGCAGATCGGCGACGCCAAGGAACTGGTTCAGACAGTCATCGAGCAGAAGCCTGAATGACGACATCGGTCCCTGGCCCCATCGCGGTCATCGATCACTACAACTTACTGGAACGGCTGGAGCCCGCGGGACCCGGAGAGCTGTTCCGCGCCCGCGACACGAAGAAGGGGCGCACGGTTGCGGTCCGCATCCTGCCTGCGGACTTCGTCGACGCTGCAAACCGGCGGGCATTCATCGAGGGCGCCCGCGGTCTCGGCGCGCTGTCGCATCCCAACGTCACCACCCTCTTCGATATCGGCCAGCACAACGGCCGCATCTTCATCGTCTTCGAGTATCTGAAGGGACAGTCTCTGCGGTCGGAAATGGGCGGACGGCCGATGAACGTCCGCCGCGCGCTGGAACTGGGCATTCAGATGGCTGACGCGATCGCCAACGCGCACGCGTGTGGATACGCGCATTGCGGCCTGAGCCCCGACTCGGTCGTGATTACGGCGAAGGGGCATGCGAAGATTCCCGCCCTCGCCCTCGCCTCTCGCGAGGGCTTCGCCGCGCCGGACACCGCGGAGCTGCGCGATTACGATGCGCCGGAGGAAGCGCGCGGACTGCCGTCAGATGAACGTTCCGACATCTACTCGGTCGGCGCCGTCATGTACGAAACGCTGACGGGACGGCGGCCAATGCATCGCGGCGCGGCCGCCCCAAGTGCCAGCAACCCGCATGTGCCGCCGGAGCTCGACCAAGTGGTGCTGAGAGCCGTTGCGCCGAATCCGGATAACCGATACCAAAGCGCGGCAGCCTTTGCGGCGCAGTTGCGAAGCGTCGATGCCTTACTCGACGCGCGGGGCACGCTCAGCGACGACGAGGATCACGACGAGGCACCGTCGCACACCCTCACACGCGTCATTCTGACCGCAACGGCGATTCTGCTCGGTGCCGGCGCGCTCGCGTGGTGGTTCTTACGTTGACAGGATCTCGCCGAGCCGATCGGCGAACGCCGACCGGGCGAGTACCTCGTCTATGCCTGCCTCGCGCGCGGCGGCGATTGCGTCTGTGTGAACGTGCGAGACGAATCCGAGCGTTTTGATCCCGCGCGTTTCCGGATCGGATTTCAGCTCGGCAATGACACGAAGCGGATCGAGCCGCGCGCTGTTCAGATCGAAAATGGCAAGCGACGGCTGTTTTTCCTTGATGCGTGCAAGCGCCATCCCTGGTGTCCGCTCGAAGTAGACGTCGGCGCCGACGGCTTTTGCCGTGGTGGAGATCTTCACGGAGAAGAGCAGGTCGTCGAGGACGCAGACGATCATAAGTAGGATTGTAGTGAATGATTGTCGAAGTCCGCGCGGAGCCCCCGTTCTACAAGAATGGATTTGTCGTCGGCTGCAAACGCACCCGCGAGGGCGTCATCATCGACCCCGGGGACGAAGTCGACGGTCTGCTCGCGACGATCCGCGATCACGACCTCGAGATCAAGTACATTCTCCTGACCCATGCGCACATCGACCACATTACCGGCGTCGGCACAGCCAAGGACGCGACCGACGCGCCGGTATACCTGCATAAAGACGATCTGTTTCTCTACGACAACGTGGAGCAGCAGGGTGCGATGTTCGGCTTCAAAGTGCACCGGCAGCCAGCTGTCGACGCGTTCTACGATGTCACCCCGCTATATTTCGGCGATTACGAAGTCCGCGTGCACCACACGCCGGGCCATTGTCCGGGTGGCGTCTGTCTGCAGATTGGCAAGAAGGGAATTGCCGGCAGCGATCTATTCGTAGGTGACACGTTGTTTGCCGGCTCAATCGGACGGACAGATCTTCCCGGCGGGGACTACGAAACCCTGCTGCGGTCGATTACCGAAGTGCTCTTTCCGCTCGGAGACGATTCGGTCGTCCATTCAGGGCACGGGCCGGACACGACCATCGGGAGGGAGAGGAAGACGAATCCCTTCGTGCTGGAGTATCTCGCGGCAGAGCGCTAGACCCGTACGCCGTGCGTGCAAGAAGATGCCCGGCGTGCTCGCTACCCGTTGTCGCGCGTCGCAATCAGCTCTACACGCCCAATCTGAATCCGATCGCCCGAGGCGAGTTGCGCGCTTTGCACGCGCTTGCCGTTGACGAACGTCCCGTTGGTGCTGTCGAGATCGCGTACTTCGAGGCCGCCGCCTGCAGTGGCGGTCAACCGGCAATGAATTCGGGACACGAGCGCGGCGTCGATGCTGAAGTCAGCGCCCGTTGCGCGACCGAGCGTCCGGACGCCGCCGGGGAGAACCCGGAACACTTTCTCGGGTTCACCTTCACCGACAGTTCTCAAGATCCACATGCGTATCAGTAGGTCACCAGCAGGCGAGCGGCACGCTCTACCCGCTCTTCAGACGGGACGAAATATTCCTCGAGCGGAGGTGAGTATGGCACGGGTGTGTCGAGGGCCCCGACGATACGGACCGGGGCGTCGAGCGATTCAAACGCTTCCTCCTGAATGATGGCCGCGAGGCTCTCACCAACGCTGCCCGTACGCGTGTCTTCGTGGACGATCAGCACCTTGCTGCAGTGACGCGCGACGCTGAGTACGGCATCCTTATCGAGCGGCGCCAGCGAGCGCAGGTCGAGCACGCTGGACTGGATGCCGTCAGCCGCCAGTTTTTCGGCCACGCGCATGGCGACATGCACGTATGCGCCGTAGGAAATGATCGCCAGGTCGTCTCCCGAGCGGCGCAGCGCTGCCTTGCCGATCGGCATTGGTGTCGGCGCCTCCTGCGGCAGCAGCTGCTTGACCCGCGGATCGCGGTAGAGCGCGATATGCTCGAAATAGAGCACCGGATCCGGATCTGCCACTGCGGAAGCCATCAAGCCGCGCGCGTCCTCGGGTGTTGAGGGCACGACGATCTTCAACCCCGGGGTGCGGTAGAACCAGGCCTCTGTGTTTTGGCTGTGATACGGCCCCGCGTGTCGAAGGCCGCCCCACGGCATACGGACCACCATCGGAATCGAAGCGCCCCATCGGTAGCGCTGCTTCGCCGCGTTGTTGACCAGCTGGTTGAAGCCGGTCGCGGCAAAGTCGTTGAACTGCACCTCCGCGATCGGACGCTGGCCAGCGAGCGCTGCCCCGACGGCAATCCCGAAGATCGCATTCTCGGCGATCGGCGAGTTGATGATGCGATCACCGAACTCCTTCAGCAACGGTCGCAGCAGCAGAAATGCTCCACCGTACAGACCACCGACATCCTCGCCATAGACGAACACACGAGGGTCGGCGCGCAGCGCATCCGCGACGCCCGCCATGACCGCCTCGAGGAACGTCATTCCCTTTCGGTCGAACGGCAAGCCAGCCTCGAGCGGCGGCAATCCAGGGTTCAGATCGATCTGCCGCCGTGTTGCTGGATCGAGCGGCTCGACGTGCACCCGCGAAGGTTCATCGGCGACAACGCGCTCGCCGGCGCTCGCGGGTTCCGGCCAGGGCGCATCGATCAGCGTGCGCACTTCACCTTCCACCACCGTTTCCGCTTCGCGCTTGAACGCATCGAGGTCGCCCGGGCGCATGATCCCTTCGTCGACCAGCTTCGCGGCATAGCCGCCGATGGGGTCCTTTTTCGACCAGTATTCGTACTGTTCGCGGTTCACGTACGCGCCGTCGGCAACCGGCGCGCACTCCCACGACACCGGCGGCTCCTTGCCGAGATAAAGCATGTCGTCGTGATGCGCATGGCCGCACATCCGCATCGACACGAGTTCGATGAGCGTGGGACCCTGTCCTGCTCGCGCGCGATCTGCTGCCCACGTGAACACCGCCGCAATTGCCTCCGGGTCCGTGCCGTCAGCCGTAATGCCAGGCACGCCGTAACCTGCCGCTTTGTCCGCAAAGACACGGACGGCGGACTGCTCGTTCACCGGTGTCGAAAGTGCGGTCTGGTTGTTCTGAACGCAGAAGACGGCCGGCAGCTTTCTGACCGCGCAGGCGTTGATCGCTTCGTGCCACTCGCCGAGCGACGAGGCACCTTCACCGATCAGTGAAATCGCGACGCGCTCGGAGCCTTCACGCGCAAACGCCATCGCCACGCCGGCGATGTTGACGGGATTGATCCCGAGCGGTGCGGTCGGAGGCAGAATGCCCCATCCCCAGTCCGCGACATGAATGTCGCGTCCATCCATCGGCGGCCCCGCCTTGCCGATCTGAGCGTTGAGGATCATCCGAATCGTCGACGGATCGTTGTGCATCGCGAGCACGAGCGCGTTGTCGCGGATGAGCGGACAGACGACGTCTCCGCGCCAACCGCCAGTGTCGTCGCGGCAAGCAGACCCGCGCCGAAGGCGAATCCCCGCGGCATAAATAGCTTCCTGCCCGAGCGAGCGGAATCCTTTGCCCTGCACGCCGGCGCTGCCGTACTTCACGTCCCCCTGCAGATAGAGCAGCTTCAGGCGATTGTCGAGCGCGCGCATGAGCACCATGCCGCGCATGATCTCGAGCTTCTCGTCGCGAGTCAGTGATGCGGCTATCGCTTCGCGCGCGAAGAACCCGTCGATCGCATCGAGCAGCTCCCTGACGGCGTCCTGCCACCTCGCGGTTGCCGCGACGCCTGGAGTCGTTTCGGGAAGATCTCTGACGTCTATCGCCCGCAGCTCATTCTCGAGAGCGCGAATCCACGCTTCCCGTGTGGGAGGCTGCGGAACTCGTGCGACGACGCTCTGGACCGCGGCGAGCGCAAACGGAAATCGCTCGAGCACGAATGCCTCGAGACGTTCGATGACGCCGGCCATCGCGGGGACTGGAATCGATCGCGCCATCACTTCCAATGGTAGCCTGTGCCGCAAGCAATCAGCAGGTTTCAGGTATCAGGTATCAGGCGTGGTCCAGGTATCAGCTGTTAGGTGTTAGGTGTCAGGCTCGAACGAAACTCATTTCAAAGGGTGGGCAAAACCGGGAATCGTTCCGCCCGGCGCGCTCACATCGCCTGAGATAGCGGCCGACGAAACGCTCGACGCCATCAGCGGCCACTTCAGACTGTTTCAGCTGCGCGACGGCCACAGGTTTTCGACCGACGATGTCCTCACTGCGTGGTACGGCATAACGTGGGCGCCATCGCCCGCGCGTGTGCTCGACCTCGGGTCCGGTATCGGATCGGTCGGGATGATTGCGGCATGGCGGCTCCCCGGTGCACGGTTCGTCACTATTGAAGCGCAGGAACAGAGCGTCAGGCTCGCGGCGAAGTCAGCCGCTTACAACGGCCTCAACGACCGCTACGACATTCGCCTTGCGGACTTCCGCTCGCCCCAAGCGTTCACCTCAGGCGAGCAGTTCGATCTTGTGCTCGGCAGCCCGCCGTACTTTCCACCCGGCAGCGGCATCGAAAGCGAACACCCGCAAAGATCGGCTTGTCGTTTTGAGATGCGCGGCGACATTCGTGATTACGCCCGCGTCGCGGCCGAACGTCTTGCACCAGGTGGTTTGTTTGCCTGTGTCTTCCCCGAAGGTGACCGTGGTCGGCTGGAGGAAGCGGCCGCCGTTGCGGCGCTGACGATCGTCCGTCGACGACCGGTGGTTTTCCGGGAGGGTGAGCCGCCGCTGATCGCCTTGTTCGCGATGATGCGGCAAGGCGATCTGCCACGTCATATGCACGGCCGCACCTGGGTGGAACCGGCGCTCGTGATCAGATGTGCGGACGGCCGGGTGCACCCGGAGTACGCGGCCGTCAAGCTGGCTGTCGGGTTTCCTCCGTAACCGCCTGCGCAATGGCCGCGCCGACCTGCGCGGTGGTGGCCTTGCCGCCGAGATCCGGCGTCCTGATCTCCCCTTCCGCAAATACCCGTCCGATTGCCGCGACGATGCGGTCGTGGGCCCCACGCTCGCCGAGGTGATCGAGCATCATCGCACCCGCCCAGATTGCACCGACCGGATTGGCGATTCCCTTCCCGGCGATGTCTGGCGCCGAGCCATGAATCGGCTCGAACATCGACGGCGTCGTCCGCTCAGGGTTGATGTTTCCGCTCGGGGCGATTCCAAGGCTGCCTGAGATCGCGGAGCCGATGTCGGTGAGGATGTCGCCGAACAGATTCGAGCAAACAATCGTATCGAGCGTTTGTGGATGCGTCACGAGACGTGCGGCGATCGCGTCGACGTAGTACTTGCGGTAGTTCACGTCGGGGAACTCTTTGGAAACCTGCTCGACCACTTCATCCCACAGCATCATTGAGTGTTGAAGCGCGTTCGACTTGGTTGCGCTCGCCAGCAGTTTCCTCGGACGCGATGCCGCCAGTGTGAACGCGTACCGCGCGATGCGCTCGATGCCGCGCCGGGTGAAGATCCCAGTCTGCTCCGCCAGCTCGTCGGGAGTGCCGGCGTGCACGCGGCCGCCGACACCACAGTACTCACCTTCAGAATTCTCGCGAACGCAAACGATGTCGATGTCCGCCGCGGTGCGTCCCGCGAGCGGGGAGCTGATGCCGGGCAGCAGACGAACGGGTCGGAGGTTGACGTACTGCACCAGCCGTCGACGCAACGGCAGGAGCAGTTCGCCGGCGGAGATGTGATCTGGAACTTTTGGATCGCCAATCGCGCCGAGATAGATTGCGTCGAACTTCAACAGTTGATCGACCGCGTCGGCATCCACCATGCGGCCGTTGCGGAGATAGAAGTCGCAGCCCCACGGGAACGACGTGAACTCCAGCCTGAAGCCGTCGCGCGCGGCTGCTGCGGTCAGCACGTCGATGCCCGCGGGGATGACTTCCTTGCCGATACCATCGCCGGCAAGTACTGCGATGCGGTGGGTTCTCATGGGAAACGATCCTATCGGCATACAGTCACCCGTGGCACGAACCTTAAGGTTCATGCTACTGGCGACCAATCTTCGTTCTCGCTGCATAGACCACGGCAAAGCCCGCCGCAGAGGCCAGCAGACCCGAGACGGCCGGATCCAGGGACGCGAAGATGTGCGGTGGGCCGAAGCGCACAAGGAGAAGTGTGAGATTGCCCGCGATGATCGAGCCGAGCGCCTCAGGCGTGCCTGCGCGCCGCAGGTACAGTCCGCCGACGACTGGCACCAGGAGGCTCACGCCAAGCAACGTGTAAAAGATAGCCAGCGCACTCTGGACCGTCTCGAGCAGCAGTGCCAGTACGACGGCGCCGGCGCCGCCGGCAATCGACGCCAGTCGCGCAATCAGCAGCACTTCGCGGTCGTCTGCTTCCGGTTGAAGGAACCGCTTGTAAAGGTCTTGAGAAAGCGATGTGGCGAGCATGAAGAGAATCGCGTCGCACGCGCTGACCTCGGCGGAAAAAACTGCTGCGAGCGCGAGTGCGCCTAACCATGGCGGCAGCTGCTCGACCAGAACGATAGGCAGCACGATGTTCGGATTGCTGAGGCCCGGATGCGTCGCGCGTGCCGCCATGCCGAGCAGCGCCGGCACGAATGCAAATATCGCAAGCGCGGCGGCCTGGACGCCGATTCCAATCCGCACCGCGCGCTCGCTCGCGGCGCCATACGCCTTCTGCATCAAACCCGGCGAGATGACGAACGCGGGTACGAAAACCAGCAGCGTCCAGCCCGAAAGCGGTCCCCCCGAATGCAGGAAGTCGAGGAACGTCGCCGGAACATCCGCCGCCGACGAGATGCCGCTGAATCCGCCCGCGTTTGCGAGCACCGTGGGGACAGCGATAAGCAACCCGACCAACAGGACCGCGAGCTGCACCACATTTATCCATGCCGTGCCGAGCAGCCCGCCAGCCATGAACGTCGTCGTCACGACAAAGGCGCTGATGATCGTCCCCTCCCACGTCGGCACACCTGCGACAACGCTGAGGACCGCGGCGCCGGCAATCAACTGACCGGCAAAGATCGACAGCGTGCCCAGCCAGATCAGCCATGTCACCAGGGCGCGTACGAGCGCGCCGTATCGCAGTTCCAAGAAGTCACCTGTCGTGAACAGGTTGTGCGCCTTCGCTGCGCGCCAGACACGCGGACCAATGAGAAACGCGAGGAAGATGGATCCAATCGCCGACGATCCATTCCACCACCACGCGCTGATGCCGTCGAAGTAGCCGCGCCCTGTAGCCCCGATCGTTGCCCCTGCCCCGATGTTCGAAGCCAGCACGGTCGTGAACAACAGCGGTGCGCTGAGCGAACGGCCGGCGACGAAGAAGTCGGCGCTCCTGCGGACGAAGCGCGCGATCCATATGCCAATTGCGACGAGCGCAACGGAATAAACGATGAGCAGCGTGAGGTGGAGGTTCAGATCTATTTGAACCGCGCTGGAACAGTCCCGAGATCCGCAGCCGCCGGCAGGCCACCCGAGCTCTTCGCCATCACGGCGGCGCGCACGATGGCTTCGGCGACGACATCAGCCGCCAGCGCGCCGACGGTGCTGACGTCCGCGGTTCCATTCCAGGCGCCGGTCGCGAGCGCAAAAACGGTATCGCCGTCGCCGAGCGTGTGCGAGGGGAAGAGTGCTCGAGCCAACCCGTCGTCGGCCATCATCGCCATGCGCGCAGCCTGCGGCTTGGTCAACTTCGCATTTGTCGCAACCACACCGATTGTCGTGTTTTCGCCAGGACGCGGCGTGGTTGTCTGAGTGCCGGCGCGCAGCACCTTGCGCGCATCCGCCAGCTTTCCGGTGGCGTCGCGCGCACCGGCGACCACGGCGCCGCTCGACGGGTCGATGACGTCACCCACTGCATTGACTGCTACCAGCGCGCCGACGACGAGCCCATTCGGCAGCGCGATTGCAGCCGAACCGATGCCAGCCTTCATTGCCATGCGGCCGCCGCCGATCTTACCGATGGTGGCGCCGGCGCCGGCGCCAACATTACCCTCCGCGATCGGACCGTTTGTCGCCGCCGTTGCCGCTTTGTATCCACAGTCAGCAGTGGGACGTGCCTTCGAGGCGCCTATGAATGCCAAATCGAAGATGACTGCGGCTGGAACGATCGGGACGACTCCGGCGTTTGTCTTGTAGCCGATGTTCTTCTCTTCGAGAAATTTCATGACGCCGGTTCCGACGTCGAGACCGAATGCGCTGCCGCCCGTGAGGACCACGGCGTTGACACGCTCCACCAGGTTGGTTGGATCGAGCAGATCAGTTTCGCGTGTGCCTGGCGCGCCGCCTCGCTGTGCGACGCCGCCGATGGCGCCGTCGCCGTCCGCAAGAACGACCGTGCATCCGGTGAGGCCGCCGGGCAGTGTGAAATGACCGACACGGATGCCAGGCACCTGCGTGATCCCCCTTGCGGCCGGACGCGCACCTTGACCGAATGCATTCATCGTGAGCACCAGGAAGGCGACCGTGCCCGCGACCATCCGCGGAGCAGTCATCGTCGTGAGACGGGAGCGGGCAGCGTCTTGGTGAGCCAGTCGGTGATGGCGGTTGTGACGTCTTTGCTGACGTTCAAGTCCGGCAGCGACGCATATTCCTCCGGCTCGCCGGTTATCGCCGGCACCAGGAGATGATTGACGCCGCGCACGGTCACTGCGTCAACGGACTTCGACTTGCTTTCTTTTCGTGCGAGGTCAACCAATCGGTCGACATGAGAGACGGGTATCAGACGATCGAGCGCAGCGTGCATGAACAGGATTGGCTGGCGCACGTCCTCGATGACTTGCGCCGGATTGAACGACAGCACGCTGTGCGTCCACGGCGTGTCTGCCTGTCTACGCAACTCGGGCGGCACGCCTTCCCATCCTTTGCCGGTAAGGACGGCCGCTGTCACCTTCTTCTGCAGGTCGATTTTCTGCGCGCGCTCCGCAGGCGTGGCTTTCAGCCGATCCAGTACGAGTTGCTGCTGCTCGAGCGCGAGGTCCGCCCCGGTCGTTGACGGCGCATCGATGGAGATGAGCGCTGTAATCCGTCGGTCGCGCGCCGCGGCCAGCATTGCCACCCAGGCGCCCTCGGCGTGGCCAACGACGGCGATGCGTTTCGCGTCCACATCCTTGCGGTCGCTGACCCATTTCACGATGGCGCGAACATCCTCCGCGAGATCTGTCATCGTCGCAGACTCGCGGCGTCCGCCGCTCTGCCCAAAGCCGCGTTTGTCGTAGCGTACGGTAAGAAATCCGGCGCGCGAGACGGCACCGGCCAGGTTGGCGAGGACCGGGACGTTGAACGCCGTTCCGTCGCGATCCTCGGAGACAGCGTCTCCGATCAATATGACGGCGGGTACGCGACCGGCAGCGTTGGATGGATGCGTGATGGTCGCTCCGAGGTTGAAGCCGGCCGCCGGAATCACCACCGCCTCGTCGCCCGAATTCGATGTCACGCGAGTTCGGGACATCGCGCCGGCGATGTCGTCGCGGACGAAATCGATCCCCTGGCCGGGCATCGTTACCCTCAGGAGCGTTCCGATGTAATCCGCGTACAGGTGGAGCTCGAGCGGCATTCCGGCGTTGTCGGAAACGAGCTCGTAGTGGTGCACGTCGAAAGTGGACGTGCCGAATTGCATCTGCTCGGTCTTCTCCCCGCGGAGGCGAAGCGTGACCTGCGCACCCGGGCCTGGACCAACAAACGCTCGCAACTCGGTGCCTGGAGCTTCGCCTCCCAGTCGGCGCGCGAGTACAGCATACGAGCCGAGGTAAACGTTGGGGAGAAGCACCGTGAGAGGCGCCACCATGTCCGTCGCTTCAACCGGTGTCGGCCCCTGCATCCCTTTCGAAACCGCCGAGCCGTTGTCGAACGCCGTGTTGAGCGTGATTTCCACATCGCCAACCCGAGCCTCGACGGCGAGCGACTGAGGGTCGAGATTGGGTCGATAGCGCAGCTCCACGCGCCGCGTGATGACATTGACCGGCGCGGCGATCTGTCCCTGACCGGTAATGACCAGCCCCTGCGCATCGGACCGCACCGTGACGTCCTGATGGCCGATGGGCGTTGCACGCAGGAAGACGGTGTAGCCAACGGAGGCCGGAGCAACGGCGGGAACAGGGGCCTGCTGGTTACCGGCGGAGGCGCCCTGCGCGAAGGTGGACTCCCGGGCAAACATCGCCAGGAACAGCAGAAGCGTCCAAGTAAAATAAGACCTGCGCACCTTACGAAATCGTATCAGTTAGGCCCGCTTTCAACGAAGCACCGCGGATGACCTCCCCCGACGACTACACAGCCCTCCATGAACACGCAGTAATCGGAGCAATTGCTGCCCGGGGACAGGTCGCCATAGCTGGTCCGGAGCGGGCCACTTTTCTTCAAGGACTGCTGACTAACGACACGGCATCGCTTGTTCCAGGGCGCGGCTGTTACGCGGCATGGCTGACGCCGCAAGGACGGATGCTCTGCGATCTTCACGTCCTGGAATCCGGAGACATGATGCTGCTGGACGTCCCGGCAACAGACGTCATCCAGATAGCCGATCGTCTGGAGCAGTTCCATTTCACCGAAGATGTCCAGATCGCGGCGCTCGACACGCTTCGCAGCGTGTGGGTCCACGGGCCCGCGACGGCACGACTGCTCGAGCATGAGGAGTACAACAGCTGGGCGCAGTATCAAAACGCCCGCGTTGAGTTTGCGGGAGTGCCGGTAGTGATCGCGCGGGTCGATCAGCTCGGCGTGCCAGGGTTTGTGATTTTTGCGGACGCACAGCAGCAGGATGACGTCACCCGCGAGGTCGTGGCAAGTGGAGCGCTGCACGCAACGCCGGCAACACTGGAAGCCGCACGGATCGAAGCCCGTTACCCGGTCTTCGGCATCGACATGACGTCCGACACCATTCCACTCGAAGCGGGGATTGAAGACCGCGCAATTTCGCTGACGAAAGGCTGTTACGTCGGGCAGGAGGTCATCATTCGCGTACTTCACCGCGGACACGGTCGCGTCGCGCGCAAGCTGGTTCAGCTTGGGATCGAAGGTGACGTCCCATTACCGAACGCAAAGGTGTTCGCCGCTGATCGCGAGATTGGCTTCGTCACCAGCGCGGCAAAGTCACCACGGCTCGGTGTGATCGCGCTCGGCTACCTGCACCGCGATTTTCTGACTCCAGGAACTGGCGTGGAAGTGGATCTCGGCGAGATCCGCGCTCGTGCGGTCGTTTCGTAGAGGCGGACCTTTTCGTAGAGGCGGACCTTAAGGTCCGCCTCTACAATCTGTCAACCGACGGATCAATTCGTCATCGGCTGGCGGAAAGCTCAGGGACGCCAACTCGTCGCGTGCCACCCAGGCCATCTCCTGTCCGATCATCGGCCTCGGCGTGCCAATCAGATCGCAACGATAGAAGAACAGTGTGACGACGCGGTCCGGGTATTGATGCGACGTCTCGAGCACGAGGTCCCGCACGACGACCTCGACATCGAGCTCCTCGCGGATTTCGCGGCAGAGCGCTGCGATATGCGATTCGCCATCCGCAACTTTGCCACCCGGGAATTCCCAGAATCCGGCCAGGTGGACGCCGTGCTGCCGCCGTGTCACGAGAAATCGATCCTCCCGCGCGATGACGGCGGCGACGACGAGGATTCGCGTCACTACGCCGGATTGTGATCCAGCGCCACCCGTACGCTCTCGGCGAGCTGCGATGGCGTGAACGGCTTCTGGAGCAGCGGCACCACGCCCCAGAACGCCCCGTGCACCTCGGTAGCATCATCCGTGTAGCCCGACATGTAGAGCACACGCAGATTGGGCGTTTGCTGCATCAGCCGCGCGGCGAGGTTCGGCCCACTCATCCCCGGCATCACGACGTCGGTAATGAGCATATCGGCCTGTACGGCGGATTTCGACGCCCAGTCGATTGCCTCTTCTCCATTTCGCGCTTCGAACACGGTGTAGCCGCGGCGGCGCAGCGCCTGAGCGGAGATCTCACGGATAGCGTCGTTGTCTTCGACGAGCAAAAGGGTTTCGGTTCCTTCGGTGGCGCTTGGCGCGGCGTGCTGCCGCTCGAGCGAAGCGGGCGCGTTGGTGACCGGCAGATAAATCCGGATGGAGGTGCCGCGGTCCGGCGCCGTGTCCATCGCGATACCACCGCCGCTCTGATCGATGATGGCATAGACCGTTGCCAGACCGAGGCCCGTGCCTTTCCCCTTTTCCTTTGTCGTGAAGAACGGTTCGAACGCGTGTGCGCGCGTCGCCTCGTCCATGCCAACGCCCGTATCGGCAATCGAGAGCATCACGTACTTGCCGGGCTCGAGCGAGAGCCCATCAGCGGCGAGGCGCTCCTCTGTCAACTCGGTATTGGCGGTCTCAATCGTCACGTAGCCACCTGTCGGCATCGCATCACGCGCATTGAGGACCAGATTGACGATCACTTGCTCGATCTGACTCGCGTCAGCCTTTATGAAGCCGAGCCCTGCGGCGAGCCTCGCGTCGGTGTGAATGTGATCGCCGATGAGACGCGGCAGCATATGCAACAGGCCGGCGACGCTCTCGTTGACGTTGAGGACGGTTGGATTCAGGAGCTGCTTGCGGCTGAACGCTAGGAGTTGACGTGTCAGCGCGGCGCCCCGATCGGCCGCAAGACGGATTTCGCGCACCTCGCGCGCCGTTTCGACATCCAAATCCGATCGTTCGGCGATCATGTCGGTGTACCCAATGATCGCCGTCAGGAGATTGTTGAAATCGTGGGCGACGCCGCCGGCGAGTCTGCCGATGGCCTCCATCTTTTGCGACTGACGCAGCTGCTCCTCCCGTTCCTGGAGCGCCCGGCTCGACTGCCAGTTTCGAAGCGCATACCGGATGGACCGCTCGAGATGGGCGCCGACCAGATGCTTTTCGACGTAGTCGGCCGCGCCTTCACGGAGCGCGGCTTCGTCCAGCGCGCCACTTCCATAGCCCGTCATCAGGATGAAGGGTTTGTCGGCACCGAGATGTTTCGCAGCTCTGATGACGTCGAGGCCGGTCCCATCGGGTAGGCGTTGATCCACGAGATAGATGTCGTGATGATCGGCCTTGATACGTTCCAGGCCGGCGGCCGCCGTCGTGACCACCTCGATCTTGCGTTCGAAATGCGCGTCGATCAGCGCCATCTCGATGAGCGCCTTCGCCTGCGGGTCGTCATCGATGAGCAAAATGCTGACGTGGCGAAGATCGTGCTGGCGCGCCTCTCGGGCGACGCCCGCCGAGCCCTCCGGCTTTTCGAGTTTCTGCGCGACACGGTCCATCGGCACTCCACCCCAGTCTGCAGGCACTTGCGGAGTTACGGTAGCACGCGCTCCCAACAAGAGAGCTCAACAATGCTGTGTTTTTGGGCAAAACGCCCTACCGCTTGCGCTGGGATTCACGCCATGGAAACGAGCTGCACAAGCTCGTCATGGGACACGACTCGCATTTCGGCCGGCGAGCCACGCACACCGTGGCGCCGAGGTCCATCAACGCCTGGTTGAAATCGAAAACGTGCTTGCGAGGGACGAGCGCTTCCGACACCGTCCACAGATGTTTCTTCATCGCGTGAGCCTTCGGATCGCCGCGTCGCACGAACACCCGAAACAGTACGCGCGCGACGTTGGTGTCGAGAATCGCCGCACGCTCGCGAAAGGCGAAGCTCCGGATCGCACCGGCCGTGTACGCGCCGATGCCCTTGAAGGACAGCAGCGTCTGGTGATCCGAAGGTAGCTGCCCGCCATAGCGAGCCACAGACTCGCGCGCGATCGCGTGCAACCGCCGCGGCCTGATGTTGTAGCCAAGCGGCCGCCAGGTTTGTGACACCTCGTCCTCGGGCGCGGACGCAAGCGCCTCGATCGAGGGATATTTGTCGAGCCATTCGTGATATTTCGGCACGACGCGATCGACCTGCGTCTGCTGCAGCATCACTTCGGAGACGAGGATGTGGTACGGGTCGCTGGTGCGTCGCCACGGCAAGTCGCGACCGTTGCGGCGGTACCAACCAAGAATCGCACGCCGGAAACGCTGGCGAGCCTGGGGCGATGGCAAGGA
>Ga0114129_10000310_pt1 | contig 56894 bp, 37 predicted proteins | sample RhiMetdeltSRZDD1_FD_80071 | JGI IMG/M metagenome (GOLD analysis project Ga0114129, IMG submission 80071) | Populus rhizosphere microbial communities from Tennessee, USA - Rhizosphere MetaG P. deltoides SRZDD1 (version 2) (version 2) | ecosystem: Host-associated > Plants > Roots > Rhizosphere >...
AGCTGCACGCCACCGGGTTCGAGATCTTCCGCAACAAGGCGCTGGACGCCAAACCGTTCTTTGCGACAGCGAAGCCCGACGACGATCAGCACGAGTTCGGGTTCACGGTCGGCGGCCCGATCAAGAAGAACCGCATGTTCTTCTTCGGAGCCTTCGATGGGTATCGCGATCGCCGGCAGACGCCGACCGCGCTCGTCTCCGTTCCAACCCAGGCGGAGCGCAACGGCGATTTCAGCGCGCTGCCCGTGACGATCTACGATCCGGCGACGACGCGGCCGAATCCGAGCGGCCTCGGCTTCGTTCGCGATCCGTTTCCCGGCAACATCATTCCTTCCGATCGCATCTCGCCGATCTCGCGCACCCTGCAGTCGTTCCTGCCGCCGCCCACCAACGCCGGATTGCAGAACAACTATCTCGGCGGGAATCTGCCGGTCGGCTTCGACAATCGGAACGTGACGGTCAAGGTCGACTGGCATCTGTCGGACACGCATCAGATGTCGGTGCTGTTCGCGCACGGCAAACGATCGCAGGCGACGGCGTACCGCGGCGGCAGCAACGCGCAAACGGCTCTGCCGCTTCCGTACACCGAGACACGCCTCGTCGAGGAAGTGCCGACCACCGCGCAAGTGAAGCACACGTACGTGATACGGCCGTCGATGCTCAATCAGTTCAGTCTCGGCTTCTCGCGCCTTGCGGTGCCCATCGCCAACGCGACCATCGACGGCCGCTATCCGCAGCAGGCCGGCTTGCGCGGCCTGCCGTCCGGCGAAGCCGATTCGGCCTTTCCGGAGATTTCGTTCGCCGGTCCGAACGCACCGACGCAGTGGCGCGGCACCGATGCGCGCGCGTTTACCGAGTACTTGAACAACTACACGCTGCAGGACAACGTGCAGTGGGTGCGCGGCCGGCACGCGATGACGTTCGGGTTTCAGGGCCAGCGCCTCGACGCGAACGAGCGCGAGCGGACGTACGGCAGCCTCGCGACGTTCGGGTTCAGCAACGTTCAAACCGCCGGTTTCGCGGCGAACGGCACGCTGCTGACCGGTACTGGCAACTCGTACGCGAGCTTTCTGCTGGGCGAGCTGAACGCGACGACGGTGATCGAAGATTCGCAGGTCGCGACGAGCGGCCGCTTTCGAACATACGCGTTATGGGCGCAGGACAATTTCAAGGTGACGCCGCGTCTGACGCTGAATCTCGGGCTTCGCTACGACATCCTGAAACCGTACACGGAGGTGTACGACCGCTGGTCCTTCATGAACCCGGCGCTGCCGAACCCGGCCGCGGGCGGATATCCGGGCGCGATTCAGTTCGCCGGATTCGGCGAGGCGAGCTGCCGCTGCAGGACGCCGATCGAGACGTATCGTGGCGCCGTCGGCCCGCGCGTCGGCGCGGCGTACAGTGTGAACAGCCGCCTCGTGCTGCGCGGATCCTACGGGATCATGTATTCGCGGCGCGGCGCCGTCGGCGGACGTGCCGGCGCGCGGAATGGAACCGGCACGCTCGGGTTCTCCGCGAACGCTTCGTTTCCGGGCCCCGACGGGTTCTCGCCGGCGTACAACTGGAACGGCGGCGTTCCCGCCTATCCCAAGCCGCCATTCTTCGATCCATCGTTGAACGCCGGATTCACGACCGCGATCGCGACGGGTGGCGGCGTGACGTACGGCGACCCGGAGATCGGCGGCCGGCCGCCGCGGTATCAGAACTTCAACGCCGGGTTTCAGTATGCTCTGACGAAGACGACGACGATCGGCGCCACGTACGCCGGAAGCCGCGGCGACTTTCTTGGAGGATCGGGCCGCGGCGTCTGGTCGAATCAGCTGGATCCGAAGTACCTCGCGCTCGGCAACCTGCTGCAGCAGCGCGCGTCACCCGCGACGATCGCCGCGGCCCAGTCGATCGTGCCGGACGTGCGGCTGCCGTTCGCCAACTTTTCGGGCACGATCGCGCAGATGCTCCGTCCGTTCCCGCAGTATTCCGGCGTGACCGATGTCTACGGCGACGTGGCTTCGTCCGACTATCACTCGCTGCAGCTCACGCTCGAGCAGAGACGATTCAACGGCGTCGTCGTCCACTTCAATTACACATACAGCCGGACCGAGGACAACCTGGCCTGGCGGTCCGGGTACTTGATCGACAGGGACTGGGCCGTCGGCGTCAACGATCAGCCGCACATCATGAACGCCATTGCCGTCTACGACATCCCGTCCGGCGGGGCCGGCAATCGCGTCGTCCGGGCGCTGGTGAGCGACTGGCAGGTGTCGAGCATCACGCAGTTCCGTTCGGGACGTCCGCTCGGCGCGATCGGCGCGACATGCAACTTGCCGAGCGCCGGCACTTGTTACGCCGATTTCAATCCGAGCTTCTCCGGACCTGTGCGGATCAACGGTGACTACGGCGACGGCGACGTCCTCGGCGCCAGCCCGCCGACGTTCATCGATCGCAACGCGTTCGCCGTGCCGGCGGCGTTCACCTACGGCAACACGCCGCGGACGGTTGCGCATGAATTGCGAAACCCGCACACGTGGAACCAGGACCTGGCCATCCGCCGCACGTTCAGAGTGGGCGGGACAACCCGCCTCCGCGTGGGTGCCGAAATCTTCAACGTGTTCAACACGGTCGTGTTCGGCGGGATTCAGACCAATATCACGAACGCGAGCTTCGGCCGCGTGAGCTCTCAGGCCAACGCGCCACGAGTGGGCCAGCTGACGATCAAGGTCGAGTTCTGAACAGCCGCGGTTGTTCGGGTTCTACGCGGCGGAAATTGGTCGGCCATATGCCAGGCCGGCATGTTACAGTGCGTCGATCGGCGTCCGGGACTCTTCACGCGGAGGAACGTCATGAAAGGGCTCACTCCGGTCAGCGTGTTTGCCGGGTTCGTCGCTGGAGCCGCGATCGCCGCAGGCGGGCCCCTCGGCGCCCAGGCGCCTGCACGAGCGGGTTCACCGGCGGTCACCTTCACCAGAGACATCGCGCCGATTCTTCAGAAGTCCTGTCAGAACTGCCATCGGCCCGGGCAGATGGCGCCGATGTCGCTGCTGACCTACCAGGACGTCCGGCCGTGGGCGCGATCGATCAAGCAGCACGTGACCGAGCGCACGATGCCGCCGTGGGGCATCGACCCGCACGTCGGCCTTCAGAGCTTCAAGAACGATCCGTCGCTGCGCCAGGACGAGATCGACACGATCGTGAAATGGGTCGACGGCGGCGCGCCGCTCGGGAACATCGCGGACATGCCGAAGCCGCGCGAGTTCGACGATGCCGATCGCTGGCACATCGGGAAGCCCGATGTCATCGTTACCTCGCCGACGCACGTCGTGCCGGCGGAGGCGGCCGACTGGTGGGGCAGCTACTACGTCGACACCGGCCTCACCGAGGATCGCTACATCAAGGCGATCGAGAGCAAGCCGGGCAACACCGCCGTCGTCCATCACCTGCTGACGTACGCGGTCGACCCGGACGCCTCGGGCGACAGCAACGGCGACGACAGCAACCCGGAGGCAGCCGGCGATTTCCTCAACGAGTTCGCGGTCGGGAAGAACGGCGATCTGTTCCCCGAGGGAACGGGACGCCTCCTGCGCGCCGGCTCGAAGATCAAGTTCGACTTCCACTATCACTCGATCGGCAAGGAACAGACCGATCGCTCGCAGCTCGGCATCGTGCTCTATCCGAAAGGCTACCTGCCGAAGCACGTCGTCTACTCGAAGCAGCTGGGCCAGCCCACCGAGCCGCTCGACATTCCGGGCGGATCGACCTACGTGCGCAGCGACGGCTACACGCGCTTCAACAAGCCGGGACGGATCACGGCGTTCCAGCCGCACATGCACACGCGCGGCAAGCGGCAGTGCATCGAGCTGATCTATCCCGACAACAAGACCGAGCAGATCAACTGCGCCGACTGGAGCTTCAACTGGCACATCGTCGCCGTCTATGCCGACGACGTCGCGCCGATCTATCCGGCGGGCACGGTGCTGCACGTGATCTCGTGGCACGACAACTCGCCCGGCAAAGGCAATCCCGACGCGCGCAACTGGGTCGGCAGCGGCCAGCGTACGATCGACGAGATGGGCTTCGCGTGGATCACCTGGTATGACATGACCGACGAGGAGTACCAGAAGGAGTTCGACGCGCGGAAGGCCACGAAGCGAAGCACGACAAATACCTCCGCGCCGCCGCAGCGGCAATGAAGCTGAAGCTCGCGCTGGTGCTGCTGTCGATTGCGCCCCTGTTCGCGCAGTCGCAATCGACGGAGCTCCACATCCGCTACAACTCGGGGCAGGGTGTGGTTCCGATCTATGAAGGATGGGAACGCGTTCCCGACGGCAGCTTCAACATGGTGTTCGGATACCTGAACCGGAACCATGTCGAGGAGCTCGCCATCCCCGTCGGCGCGCAGAACAGCTTCGAACCGGGTCCGGCCGATCGCAATCAGCCGACGTATTTCTACCCGCGCGAGAACCACTTCCTGTTCCGAGTCAACGTCCCGAAGGACTGGGACAGGAAAAAAGAGCTCGTCTGGACCGTGATCGCGAACGGCAAGACGGAAGTCGCGCGCGCGACGCTCCTCGACGTGTGGGAGATCGATCGGAAGGTGGAGGTCTCGAACAACGGCGGCGTCCAGATCAGCAACGAATTGATCAGGAAGGACGTGCCGCCGATCGTGACGATCGATCCGATCGCGAGGCCGCGCGCCGGCACGCCCGTCACGATCACCGCGGCGGTCACCGACGACGGGATTCCGTCGTTGACTGCAAAGCCGCGCGGGCAGCGTCAGCTCGAGCCGTCGCTGCGCGGCGCGCCGCCGTCGCCCGTGAACGTGCCGCTGCCGGCGCGGCCGCGCCCGGTGCCGAACGCGCTCTCGGTCCTGTGGCAGGTGTACCGCGGTCCCGCGCACGTCACGTTCGAGCCCGACGGCTACGTGAAGGTCGTCGACGGCCGGGTCGAAGTGAAGGCGACGTTCAGCAAGCCCGGCACGTACACGATTCGCGCGTTCGGCCACGACACCCTCCTGCGAGCGCCGACCGACGTCGTCGTCGCGGTGGACGCTGCGGTGCCCTCACAATTCTGAACGTCATAAGCCAATCAACAGACAGGTCAAACATGAAGACACATCGAACGATTGCCGTTGTCTTTGTTCTTGGGGCCCTCGTCGTGCAGGCGCGTGCCGCGCGCGCCGAAGACATCAGGGGCACGATCGTCAGGACCCTGATGCTGTCGGAGGACTCACGCCTCGTCGGCGACGTCACGTGCCAGGTCACCGGCGCTCCGTGCATCGCGTTCGGCGCACCGAACATCGCGCTCACGCTGAACGGCTTTGCCGTCACGGGCGGGAACGACGCGGCCACCGGCTGCAAGGGCGCGAACGTCGGGACGGAGACCGGCATCACCACGAACGGTCAGGCCAACGTCGGCATCCGCGGGCCCGGGATCGTGCAGCGATTCCAGGGCGACGGGATCCTCTTCAACGCCACGGTGAAAGGCTGGGTGCAGGGCGTCACGACGTCGACCAACTGCATGTCCGGGATACGAATCGGGCCAACGTCGTCGGCGATCAGCGTGGAGAGCAACATCTCGGTCAGAAATGGAGCGGCCGCAGCGGCGTGCGGCGGCATATGAATCCAGGGCAGCAATAACTCGTTCCGGTGGAACGAGACGAGCGGCAACGGCTACGCGACGGGTCCGGCGGTCGACTTCGGCGTCGGGATCATGGGCGCCAACAACATCATCGAGGCCAACACTGCGGTTGGCAATTCGAACGGGATCGTGGTGTTTGCGCAAGCTGTCAACAATTCCATCCGCCAGAACCTGGCCATCGGAAATCCGCCGATTCAGCAGTCCAACAGCGTGCCGGCCGGCGGCGGCGTCGACATCTGGGATCAGTCGCCGCCGAACAACAACAACACGTTCGTCGGCAACACGTGTCTCACCGCGGTGAACGCCCCATGTCCGGCTGCCACCAGCGCCGTTCCTCGAAAGCCATCGAGTTGATGAAAGGCAGGGGCTATCCGATCGTGGTCACGCGCGAACCAAAAGAATGAATCTGACCTGACCGCTGTGCTGTTCTGACCCTCTTCGGCCCGAAGAAGCCCGCATGTTTCTCCTAGAATGACGCCTTCTACGGAGGAACCTGATGATCAGGCGAATTCTTGCGGCGTGCGTCTTGACGCTCGCTGGTGTTACCGCGGCGGCAGCGCAGGGCAACCCCACGGGCTCGATCTCCGGACATGTCGTCGACCCCGACGGCCTGCCCGTGCCCGGTGCGACGGTCAGTGCGGCATCACCAGTCCTGCAAGGCGTCCGAACCGCGACAACGTCGGCCAACGGTGACTACATCGTTCCGTTTCTGCCGGCCGGCGAGTATGAGGTCACCTTCGAGCTTCAGGGATTCCGCAGCCTCACGCGCCGGATCAGCGTGAAGATGGCGGAGACGCTGCCGCTCAACGTGACGCTCGCGCTCGCGGCGGTCGCGGAGACCGTCACGGTCACCGCCAGCGCCACGGAAATCGTCCCGACCGCGACGATTGCGTCGAACTTCAAGAAAGCGTCGCTCGAGCTCCTTCCCGTCGGCCGCGCCCTGAACGACGCCGTGCTGCTCGCGCCGGGCGTCGCGGGCAACGGACCGAGCGGCAACATCATGATTGCCGGCGCGCTGTCGTTCGAGAGTCAGTACCTCGTCAACGGCGTGGTGATCAACGAGAACCTCCGCGGCCAGGCGCTGAACCTCTTCATCGAAGACGCGATTCAGGAGACGAAAACGTCGACCGGCGCGATCTCGGCGGAGTACGGCCGGTTCGGCGGCGGCGTGGTGAACATGATTACGAAATCCGGCGGCAACGCGCTCAGCGGATCGTTTCGAACGACGTTCGACAACGACGCGTGGCGTTCGCTGACGCCGTTCCCGACCGATTCGACGGTCGATTCCATCACGCCGACGTACGAAGCGACGCTCGGCGGCCCGATTCTCCGCGACAAGCTGTGGTACTTCGGCGCCGGCCGCTTCACCGAGCCCCAGAAGAACTTCACGCTGGCCGTCACCGGCGGCGACTACACGAACAAGGTCGACGAGCGGCGCTACGAGGGCAAGCTCACCTACGCGCTGAACCCGAAAAACAACTTCAAGCTTGGTTACACCAAACGAACGACGGCCACGACCAACAACCGGTTCGGCACGATCATGGACCTTGCCAGCCTGTACGACAATTCCACGGATCAACATCTCTACACCGGCAACTACACGAGCGTCGTCACCAACAACCTCTTCATCGAAGGCCAGTACTCCAAGAAGATCTCCGCGACGATGGACACCGGGTCGCGGTTCACGGATCTGATCAAGGGGACGCCAATCTCCGATCGCTCGAAGACGATCGGCACCGACAACCCGCGCTTCAACTCGCCGACCTTCTGCGCCGTGTGCGGCGGCGGCTGGCTCGAGCACCGCGACAACTGGGACTGGTTCGTCAAGACGAGCTACTTCCTCTCGACGAGCCGCGCCGGCTCGCACAACCTCGTCGCCGGCTTCGACAATTTCAAGGAATGGCGGAAGAACGACAACTGGCAGTCGGGCAGCCAGTACAACATTTCGGCAACGCGAACGGTCATCGAAGGCGCGACGATCTATCCGGTCTTCCAGAACGACAACACGACCTTCGTCAACTACCTGCCGATCCTGCAGCGCAGCGTCGGCAACGACATCCGCACGTACTCCGCGTACGCGAACGACGCGTGGCGATTCAGCAACCATCTGTCGCTCAACATCGGCGCGCGGTTCGATTTGAACCGATCGAAGGATCAGAGCGGGGCGGCGGTCGTCCGCGACTCGCAGTGGAGCCCGCGGCTCGGCGTCACCTGGGACGTGCAGGGCAACGGCAAGTGGACCGCCAATCTCGGCTTCGCGCGCTACGTCGCCGGCATCAGCACGGCGCTCGTCGACGCCGGATCCGCCGGCGGACGGCAGGCGAGCTTCAGCTGGTTCTATCAGGGCCCACCCGTCAACACCGCGACCACCGGTCCGTACCTGACGGCCGACAAGGCGCTGCCGATTCTGTGGGACTGGTTCTTTGCCAACGGCGGCAACGCCCGGACGACGCGCACGACGCCGACGGTTCCCGGCCTCAGCACCAGGGTCAACGGCGACGTTGTCTCGCCGAGCTCCAACGAGATCTCGGTCGGCATCGCGAACGTCGTCGGCCGCGCCGAGTGGCGCATCGACTACGTCCGCCGCAAGTCGATCGATCTCTACGGCGATTTCCTGAACACGTCGACGGGGAGGGTCACCGATTCGAGCGGGCGGCCGTTCGATCTCACGCTCGTGAGCAACTCACCGCAGGCGAAGCGTTCGTACAACGGCGTCACCGCCGACGCGCGCTACCGCTTCCCGCGCGCCCAGCTGGGCGCCAACTACACGCTCTCGAAGACGTGGGGCAACTTCAACGGCGAGAACGTCGGCAGCGGCCCGGTCCGCGCGACGTTCGACACGTTCCCGGAATACCGGCAGGAAAGCTGGAACTACCCGATGGGATACAACCCGGGCGACCAGCGCCACAAGGCGCGCGCGTGGCTCAGCGTGTCGCTGCCGGTCTCGGAGCGCGTCGGCCGCGTGGATCTCGGTCTCGTGCAGCGCGCCGACTCCGGCGTCGCCGTCGACGTGAACGGATCGATCGATCCGCGTCCATACGTCACGAATCCCGGATACGTCACGCCGACCGGCAGTGTGTCGTACTACTTCACGTCGCGCGGCGATTTCCGGTGGGATCCGGTCTACAGCACCGACGTCGCGGTCACCTGGGGCAAGCGCGTCCCGCAGCTCCGGCTGGCGGAGTTCTTCTTCCGCGGCGTGGTGACCAACGTCTTCAACAACGCCGCCCGGACGCGCGGCGACATCGGCATCAACACGCGGCTGAACAACGCCGCCTACCAGGCCTTCAATCCCTTCACGACGACGCCCGTCCGGGGCGTGAACTGGGACTACAGTCCAACGTTCGCGCAGCCGCAGGCGTTCGACGACTACCAGCCCGCGCGCCTGTTCAACTTCTCGGTCGGCGTGCGTTTCTAGCGGGCGGACGATTCGCGGCGCGCCTTTCCATCAGACTGGCGCGCCGCGCTGGCGAGACCGATAAATCAACCGTGCTTCGCGCGGTGCGCGCGTCGGTCGCGTTCGTGGCGATTGCGGCCATGTCGCGCAGTCTCGCCGCGCAGGACATCCAGCTTCGACTGTTGTTCGACGGGCAGCCGCTGCGCACCGCGGCGGCGCCTGAGTTCACGTGCTTCGACGAGGGCCGCCGGACCTGGATCGGCTGTCACGTCCGCGGTTCCGCGGAGACCGGTTTCGTTCTCGAGCGGCCGCCCGCCGGCCGCTACACGCTGCACGTCCAGATTGACGAGAACACCACGAACCCCGCGCGATTTCCCGGCGATTACGACGTGTTTCATTCGTTTGCCGTGACCGACACGTCGCCGCTCGTCGAGAACGTCGACGTTCATCGTCTGATGCGCGTCACCGAGCCGTGGGACAACGACAAGGGTCTGGACGGCATGCTGACCAGCCCGTGGTCCGGGAAGCCCGCATTCGACACTCCTCGTGTTTCGTGGTCGCGCAAGGTTGCCGTCACCTTCAGGTGGGATCCGGTGGTGCGCGATGCCGAGTACAAGTACGTCGTCTTCGCGACGCGCGCGTCGCCGTACGAACGCGGACCAGAGCTGCTTCGCGGACAGACGCGCGAACGATCGGTGACGCTCTTCCTGCCGCAATCGCGAGAGGGGCATTACTTTCAGTTCGCGTTGTCCGCGAATCACGACGGACACGAGGTCGGTGAGCTGTTCACGCATGATGCCGGAGCGCAAGGCTGGACGCTGTCGTTCATCGTCCGCGATCGTTCGCTTCCGCGCTGGACATACGGCCTGACGGCGTCCCTCGTTATCGTCGCGGCCTTCGGACTGGCACGCCTGCCGCGTCCCGTCCTGAAATGGGCCGCGGCCGGCGCGGCAGCCACGGTTGTGGTGCTCGCGGGATGGCGCGGCGTTCAGTTCCTGCGCGGACGCGAGGACGCCGCGGCAGCCCGCGAAGCGGAACGCAGCCGGCTCGAGGAGCAGTCGCGGCGCAGGCAGGTATTCCTCAGCGAATGGCGGCAGGCCGTTCCACAGCCTGCCTGGTGGGACAACGTCCCGCCATCGGCGCTGGCGATCCACTCGCTGAGCGACCTGCTGGCGATATGGCAGTCGGGCACCAATGACGAGGCCAGTCGCCGGCGCTTCCACAAGCTGGCCTATCAGGCGATCCTCGATCATCCGGACGACGAGCACCTGGTCGCGACGGCGATCCATCTCATGGCGTACACGGCTGACTCGTCCGATCGGTTTGCGCTCGTGAAGTTCGGCGTCGACCATTTCTTCTCGTACAACCAACGGACCGACAACTGTGCCAACTGCAAGATCGGCGACACGAGCGGCGAGATGGTCCGCGATCTTGCCGAGGCGTACATTTCACGCGGCGAGCCGGACGACGCGATTCAGGTCATCGAACGGCTGGTACGGGAGCGTGACACCGATATCAGCGCGTATAACCTCGCGCTCACCTTCGAGGTGATGTCGCGTGCCTGCTGGAACAAGAAGGACGCCGCGGCCGCAAGAAAAGCGATCGAAGAGGGGCTGCGGCGATTCCCGCGTGGCTGGCAGGCGGACCAGCTGCGGCGGACCCTCGCAACCTACGACAAGCCCGACGCGTGACGTTACGCGGCACCGCGACATCACACCAGGTGGGCCGTGAACAAAGACGGTACTTTCAAGTACTCTTCCTGGCGCAGAACGCATGAATCAGACGCAGGACGCTTACGCTTGGGGAGGCTTTGATGCAGTCGGTGTCCGCGGCGGTCGTCGTCGGCGCGCTGCTTTCCGCGATCCATCTTCTGACGCTCGCGCTCGGCCTCGGAGCCATCGTCGCGCGCGGCCGCGCCCTCGCCCGGCCGCTCGACGAGGAGACGTGGCGGACGCTGCTGACGGCGGACAACTGGTGGGGCGCGGCGGCCGGACTGTGGATTGGAACAGGCCTCGCGCGCGTGTTCTTCGGGGGAAAGGAGCTCGCGTTCTACACACACAACGGATTCTTCTGGACGAAGATGGCGTTGTTCGCGCTGGTGTTCGCCCTCGAGCTCACGCCGATGGTCACGTTCATCCGCGTCCGTCAGGCGATGCGCAGTCGCTCGCCGCTGCCGCGGTTCTCAGTCGACGTGTTCCGGCGGATCAATTCGATCGAAGTCGCGCTCGTCGTGCTGATCGTGTTCACGGCGGCGTTCATGGCGCGCGGCATTTGGATGTTCTGACGTTCGGTAGAATTGTGGAATGGGAGACGGCAGCCGGTCACCGAAAGCGTCCGGCCGCACGCGGTGTTCATGGGCCAACGTCGACGATCCTCTGATGCTGGACCATCACGATCGCGAATGGGGTGTGCCGGTCCACGACGATCGCACGCACTTCGAGTTTCTTCTGCTCGAAGCCGCACAGGCGGGACTCAGCTGGGCGGTCGTGCTGAAAAAGCGAGAAGGCTATCGGCGTGCGTTCAGCGGGTTCGATCCGCAAAAAGTCGCGCGATTCACGAAAGCGCGTGTTCAACGACTGATGGCGGATCCGGCGATCGTTCGAAACCGCATGAAAATCGAAGGGGCTGTTCTGAGCGCGCGGGCGTTTCTCGACATTCAGCGCGAGTTCGGCACGTTCGACGCGTATTGCTGGCGGTTTGTCGACGGACGGCCGAAGGTGAACCGATGGCCCGACATGAGTCGGATTCCGCCGACCTCTCGCGAATCCGACGTGCTGAGCAAGGATCTGAAGCGCCGAGGGTTCAGCTTCGTCGGTTCGACGGTTGTGTACGCGTACATGCAAGCCGTCGGCATGGTTAACGACCACGTTGTCGGCTGTTTTCGATACCGGGAGGTTCAGCACCTCGATTCGGCCCGTGACTGAGCGCCCGGTAGAAGGCCACGAACTGCACGAGCGTCAGCCCGAGCAGCACAACAGCCGCGGCGCGCGCCCACGTCGATTCCCTCGTCCACAGAGCGCGCACGCCGAGTGTGCAGAGGATCGTTCCGAACAGCGTCAGGCTCAGCGCCTTCTGGATCGCGCCGGGCTCGGCGAAGCTGGCCGGGACCAGCGGCGATGCGATGAACCCGATGGCGACGATCGAGAGAAGCGCCGACTCCTCACGTGTCCGCGGAGGCTGCGGCCGCGCGAGGTCGTACGCCGCCGCGCCCAGGAACACGCCGAGCGCCATCAGGAATGTACCGGCTGACGCCGGACCCGCGGCGCTGTAGAGCAGACGCGTCGGATCGAAGAAGTTCCAGTAGATCGACGCCCACTCGGCGAGCGAGAACCAGTTCGTCATCCTGATCACCAGCGACCAGGGATTGCGAATGTATGCCGCGTGCAGGAACCAGCGCCCGTACGTGTCGGCGTACGACGTCGGGTGCACGACGAACCAGAGCACGATCGGCACGGCCGCCGCGGCGGCGCCAATCGCAGCGGGCTTCACGTCGCGCACGCTGAGCGGCCGTGCGCGGCGGAGGCCGATCACCGCCGCGGCTCCAACGATCGCGGCGAGGAGCGCGCCCGACGGCTGCGCGAACGCACACGCGGCCAGCGCGGCTGCGGCGACCGCAAGCCAGCGGTGCGATCCGGTCCCGGCGAATTTCGCGAGGGCGACGAGGCAGACCAGGAGCGGCGGGATGACCCAGACTCCGTCCAGCGCTCCGCTTCTCGCCGATGCCACATACGCCGGGTTGGACAGGAGAAGAAGCGCCGCGATCCAGCCGAGCGCTCGCCGGCGAAACAGGTCGGCCGCGAAGATGTACGTGAGGACGATGCCGAGCGCGCCAAACAGAGCTGCCGTCTGGCGTCCCGGTTGCTCGGCACGACCTACTGCCGCAACGGCCATCGTCGCGTACGCGGGTACCGGCGGAAGCCAGAGCTCGGGCCAGACGCGGACGAACACCGGCAGAAATCTCCCGGCATCATCGCGTCCACCTCGAGCCGTCAGGAGATCGACGGCGGCGGTCAGCGGGTTTTCGTTCGCGGCCGGCGGCGGCTCCTTCGCCCGGTACGAGTACAACCCGAGCGCCAGCGTCGCCAGAAGCACGGCGGCGGCGACGTCCTGGCGGTCTGGGGTCGAAGCCACGCGGGTCAGTTCTTCCGCAGGACGGCGGCGGCTGGTTCGCCGGCCACGCCACGCACGACCTGCGCGATCGAACAGCCCACCGTCGACGCGATCTGATCGAGCCGCGGATCTCTCGCATCGAGCACGATCAGGCTGCCGGCCGCAACCGCGCTCGGGCGGATGGGCCAGCTGAAGTAGCGCGTCCTCGCCCATAAATCATCGCGGCGCCGCTCGAGAAGATAGAAGCCCCACTGGTACGCGTGCGGTGGGCCGACGTCTTCGCTCAGGTACACTCGGGGCGCTCTGGACGCGTCGTCGCTCGACGTCACGTAGTCGGCGACCGCTTCCAGATTCATCGGATCGAACCGCGCGGCCGACCCCGACTGGTAGTCGGTCATGTAGTACTTCGCGAACGTGACGAACTGGAATGGAATCGCGACGAGGAGCGCGACGCCCAGGAGTCGCGCGGCCCGGCCGCCGCGCTCGAACAGCCGCTCGAAGCCGATCGTGCAGAGCAGTGCGGCAAACGGTACGACCAGCAGATCGCGGGGCGTGTAGAACTTCGGATCCTGCGGCATGGCGAGGACGATCGGGAGCGGGGCGAAGAAGAAGCCGAACACCAGCACGTCGCGCGTGGGATCTCCGCGTCGCTGGAGAATGCTCCAGATCCCGAGCGGCAGCAGCACGGCGGCGACCACCACGAGGACTCCACCGCGGCGCGTGGCGAACATCGGATTCGAGCCGCCCGAAAAGAACAGGTACGACGGCCCGAGATATCCCCAGTAGACGTTGATTCGTTCGGCGATCCGCCAGCCGGTCTCCACCCTGTAGTGCGCGAACATCTCGGCCGGCAGCGACGGGTTGGCGATGAGCGCCGGAACGATCGGCACGAGGGAAAGCGAGAATCCGGCGAGCAGCCACCAATACGCCCGCGGCGGCGCGCCGAGCCGGCGAAACACGAGGCATGTGGCCGCGACGTAGCCAGGCATCACGATCCACGAGGAGATGTGGGTAAACAGTCCGAGCCCGAGCAGCAGCCCCATCGCCGCGGGCAGCCATGAGGATGCGGATGTCGCGTACGAGGTCAGACACAGCAGCCACGCGAGCGCGATCGGCAGCTGGCAGAAGTAATCGAGCGCCCGCCTCGAAAAAATGTAGTGAGCGGGTGTGAGCGCGAGGATGCCCGCCGCGAGCACCGCGTACCATCCGTTCGAGAACAACCTCCGCGCGACGAGGTAGATCAGCATCACGTTGACGATCGCCAGGATCGTCGTGGGCAGCCGCAGCGACCAGGCCGCCGTTGGCGCGAACCGGAAGACGGCGGCGACGAGATAGAAGAGCGCCGGCTGCCACCACGTCTCGGAATCGATCTCCGGATGGATAGGGTCGGTGATGTGGAAAAAGAGCGGCAGCCGCGTGCCGGTGAGATCGGTCCCGCGCTCCACGAGGGAGCGCGCGTGCAGCGCGAAGCGCGCCTCGTCGACGGCGACCACCACCGGCACCGAGTCGAGCGCGCGGAAGTAGAGGACGCAGCTCCCGGCGAACACCGCGCACATCGCGATCGGAACGAGCCAGCGGGCGCGGGTCGAGCGAACAGCGTGGGCCGTTCGAGTGAGCAAGGGAACAGTTCGGGGCAGAGGCGCAGCCGGCCGGCGCGAGGCCCGGCGCGGGTAATCTTAGCATCCGCGGCCGGATGCGCCGTGGAAGCCGCGACCGCCTTGACGGTCCGTCAGTCAGAGACCGGCTTCGTCGGGTCGACCCACAGCCAGCACAGCGCACCCAGCAGGAACAGGACGCCGGTGACGTAGAGCGGGGCATTCCACGCCGAGAACCGTTGCACGACCTGCGCGACGAGGATCGGACTGAGGATCGCGCCGACCTGCCCGGACGTATTCATCGCCGCGCTGACGGCGCCCGATCGGCGGCCGCCGATATCGACGCAGCTGCCCCACGCCGCGCCGAGCAGGAAGTTTGACGACCCGCCGCCGAGCGCGATGAGCACCGCCGCCGTGACCGGAGACGCGACCAGCGCGCCGGCAATCGTGAACGCGCCGGCGGCGACCAGCGCGCCGCCGCCGATGGTGATGCGTCCGAGTCGCAGCCCCAGCCGGCGCGCGGCTCGATCCGTCGTGATGCCGCCGAGGAGATCGGCGGCCGAGCTGAGGATGAGCGGCAGCCCCGCGAGGATGCCGGCCGTCATGCCGGTGAGCCCGCGCGAGGCCAGATACGTCGGCAGCCAGGTCACGTAGAAGGTGCCGCCGAACGCCTGCGTGAAGTACATCAGGCAGAGACACACCACCGTCCGGTTCCAGAGCAGCCGCTTCCATTGCGTGGCGTCGAGCGCGCAGCCGGTGTCGGCGCCAAGTCCCTTCTCGATCAGCGTGCGTTCGGCTTCGCCGACGGCGGGATGCTCCGCGGGCGAATCGCGAAACCATCGATACCATGCGACCGCCCACACGAACCCGAGTGACCCGAAGAGCGCGAACAGCGTCCGCCAGTCGAACAACATCAGCAGCGCCGTGACCAGCAGCGGGGTCAGCCCGCCGGCCAGATGCATGCTCATGAAGAAAATCCCCTGCGCGGTGCCGCGCTCCTGCCGCGGGAACCACCGCGAGAAGGTCCGCGCCGCGTTCGGCAGGGCACCGGCCTCGCCGGCGCCGAACAGAAACCGGATCGCGATGAGCGATGGAAAGTTGAACGCGGCGCCCGTGAGCACCGTGAACGCGGACCACCAGCAGACGATGCGCGTCAGGACGCGCCGGGTGCCGACGCGATCGCCCCACCAGCCGGACGGGATCTCGAACAGCGCGTAGGCGACGTAGAACGCGCTGAACACGTATCCCATCTGCGTCGCGCTCAGATTGAGATCGCGCGCGATGTGGGGCCGGGTGACCGAGATTGTCACGCGATCGAGATACGTGATCGCGCCCAGCACCATGGTCATCGCCAGCACTTTGTGGCGGACGTGGGTCGTGCTGGAGACGGCCGGGGAGGAATGGATCAAGGCTCGAAGAATAGGAACCCCGTCGAGACGGTGTCAATGTTAAATTCCGGCCGCGATGGCGGGCTCGAAGCCGAGGGTTCTCGTGACCGGACCGGAATACCTGAAGGCCGAGGACTCGTTCGTCTCGGCGGCCGCACTGGAATGCCTGCGTGCACCGGACAGCGAAGGCGAGCTCGCCTCGGCGGTCCGTGAGATGCGGGCCTGGTCGGTGATCGTCGGGCCGCGCGTCTACTCGGGGCCGCTGTACGAGGCGCTGCCCGCGGGCGGCGTCATCGCGCGCTTCGGCGTGGGACACGACGGGATCGACAAGGCGAAAGCGACGGCGGCGCGTCTCCTCTGCACCAACACGCCGGGCGTCCTCAATCAGTCAGTTGCCGAACACACCCTGCTGCTCATCGGCGCGGCGGCGCGGAAGCTGACCGCGATGTCGACGGGCGTGACGCGACACGTGTGGGAGCCCGCCGTCGGCGACGAGCTGCACGGCAGGACGCTCGCCATCATCGGCTGCGGCGGCATCGGACGCGCGGTCGCGCGCATCGCGTCGCTTGGGTACGGCATGAAGGTCGTCGGCTGCTCGAGGCCGAACGCTCCGCCGCCGACGGCGCTCGACCATTTTCGTTCCGTGACGAATGATTTCGCGGCGGCCGTGCACGACGCGGACTTCGTCAGCCTTCATATGTCGGCGAGTCTCGACAATCGTCACTGGCTCAATCGCGAGCGCCTCGCGCTCATCCCCGAGCGGAGCTGGCTGATCAACACCTCGCGCGGATTCGTGATCGACGAGGCCGCGCTCTTCAGGGCGCTGATCGAACGTCGTCTCGCCGGCGCGGCGCTCGACGTGTTCATGCGAGAGCCGTACACGCCGGTGGAGTCGGGTGGCGACCTTCGCTCACTGCCCAACGTCATTCTGACGCCGCACGTCGGCAGCAACACGGCCGCGGCCAACCACCGCATGGCCGAACGCGCGATCCGGAACGTCGTGCTCGCGCGAGACCGGGCCTTCGCGCAGATGGATCTCCTCAACCCGGAAGTATTGAGGCCGCAGTGACGGCGCGTATCGAATATGCTGCCGCCGGGAGGACACGTGATGAACCGCCGTGAATTCCTCGAAACGGTCGCCGCCGCCGCGGTGGTGCCGGTGCTCGCCCGCCAGGAGGCCGCGCGTGAGTGGGGCTCGCCCGTGTTCGACCTGCACTTCCATCTTCGTCCGCAGCCGGCCGCCAACCTCGCGCATCTCGACGGGGCCGGCGTGACGAAGGCCAACCTCCTGACGCGTGGAAGCGTCGTCGACCAGGTGAAAGCGCTCGAGGCCGCGGCGCCGGGACGGTTCACCTGGTTCAACAGCTACGACGTGGCGCGGCCCGACGCCGGGCAGGTGCTCACGCAGGCCGTGAAGGACGGCGCGCAGGGTTTCGGCGAGATGAAATTTCACGTTGCCGCCGATGGGCCCGAGCTGCGCCGCATGTATGCGCTCGCCGCCGACCTGCGCGTGCCGATCCTGATTCACTTCCAGGAAGTGGATCATTTCCAGAACGAAGGCACGTGGAGCACGGGGTTTGCGAAGACGTTCGAGTCGATGCTCAAGGCGTATCCGCGCACGACGTTCATCGGCCATGCCGACGCCTTCTGGGCCAACGTCAGCGAGGACTATCACAACGAAGCGGTCTATCCGGCCGGGCCGGTCAGGCGCGGAGGCGTGACCGACCGATTGCTCGGCGACCACGCGAATCTGTTCGGCGACCTGTCTGCCGTGTCCGGCAACACCGCGATGTCACGCGATCCCGAGTTCACGGCCGATTTCCTGAAGCGTCATCAGGACAAGCTGCTGTTCGGGAGCGACTGCAGCTGCCGCGACGGCCGCGGCGCCGGGTACGACAATCCGGCCGCGCCGCGAATGGCGGGCAAGTGCGTGGCGCGCGAGACGTTGACCGTGCTGAAACGTTCGGCGTCACCGGTTATCTTTCAGAAAATCGTCTGGGGCAACGCGCACAAGCTGCTGCGGATTCCAGCGTAGAGAGCGAGCAGTCGGCTGTCTGCGGTCGGCAGTCGTGGCGATCGAGTCAGTCGGCTGTCGTCGGTCTCAATCGCAGGCGGACAGTCGTCTGAGACTGCAGTCTGCCGACTGATCCGAAATTCGCGACTGCCGACAGCCGACTGAAGACTGAAACTCGTCAGGACAGTCGTCTGAGACTGCAGTCTGCCGACTGATTCCGAAATTCGCGACTGCCGACGGCCGACTGGAGACTGAAACTCGTCAGGACGCACGATCGGTGGGAAATATCCAGCGCGTCGCGGCGTTGAAGGACTTTTCCCACATGCCGAACGCCACGCGCGGGCGAACTTCGTAGACGCCGCCGAGCGACGGATCGAGCTTCCAGGGTTTGTACTTGCGGTGGTACGGGACGCCCAGGCGCGCGATGGCGGCCTCGTCCGATACCTCGACCGCCGAGCCTTCGACCACGACCGCCTCGTTCGCTTTTTCGGTGCACACGACGCACGAAGAATTCGCGGCGAGGTTTCGCGCCTTGCGCGACTCACGGCCGGTGCTGAAATAGAACCGTCCCTCCACCCAGATACCCCACACGATCATCGCGTGCGGCGTCGCGTCCGGGCGCGTGGTCACGAGCCAGTAGTTGTGCGAGCGCACGAGGCGCCGTTCCGCCCACTCCCACGGTAGCAGCCCTTTTTTCCCGCGCGGCAGGCCGTATCCCGGCATGTGCGGACGCGTCGGCGTCGGTTGCTGTTTCGACGTTGTCCTGTTCGCCATGTGAAGAGTCGCCGCTCATCGTCCTGCCGATGTTCGGCGTTCGTCAAGGAGAACCGAATCGGACGTGAGCTACGCCGCCGATCCGACGCGAGCGAGCGCGAGCTGACGGACCGCGCGCAGATCGAGCTTGCCCGTGCCAAGCGTGGGTATCGAGTCGGTGAGGTTGAAGTCGTCGCGTTTGGGCACCCACAACCGCGGGAGCTCGGTCTGGCACAGGCGCTCCCAGAGCTGCTGCGGCGTGAGCGCGGGGTCGGTGTAGAAGACGACGAGCCGCTCGCCTTTCGAGGGATCCGGCACCGCCGTCACGACGGCGGTGCACCCATCGGCAAGGAACGTCTGGATCTGTTCCTCGATGCGCATGTGCGGCACCATCTCGCCGCCGATCTTGCTGAACCGCGACAGCCGATCGGTGATCTCGACGAAGCCCGCGTCGTCAATCCTCGCGATGTCGCCGGTGACGTACCAGCCGTCGCGAATGACGTCCGCGGTCTTCGCCGGATCGCCCAGGTACCCGAGCATCCGGTTCGGACCCTTGACCAGCAGCAGGCCTTCGCGATCGAAGAGCGGACCTTCACCCGTGTCGACATCGACAATCTTCGCCGCCACGCCGGGAAGCGGATGGCCCACGGATCCGATCCGCGTGCCGCGCTGCCGTTCGTGCCCGTCCTGCACGTCGGGGACGTTGACGGCGACGACCGGCGCCATCTCCGTGCATCCGTACCCTTCGAGCAGATCGATGCCGAACTTCGCCTTGAACGCCGTCGCGACGGGCTCGCGCAGGCGCTCGGCGCCGACAATGGCGTACCGCAGGTGTTTGAACTGCTCCGGCTCGCACTTCCGGATGTACGACGCGCAGAACGTCGGCGTGCTGATGATCAGCGTGGCGCGGTACTGCGCCGCGAGCTCGCCAATCGCCTTCGCGTCCATCGGATTGGGGTGGTAGGCGACGCCGAACCCGCTGATCATCGGGAACCAGATGGTCCCGGTGAATCCGAACGAGTGGAAGAACGGCAGCACGCCGACGAGCACATCGTCGGGCCGCAGCTCGTAGATCTGGCCGATGGCGTCGACGTTCGCGAGGATGTTGCGGTGCGTCAGCATGACGCCCTTCGGCTGCCCGGTGCTTCCGCTCGAAAAGATCACCGTCGCCAGCGCGTCCCCGTCGACGCGCTGGACGTAAATGCGGTTGATCACCCACGACGGGAGGAGCAGGGCCGTCAGGAACATGCTCAGCCGGCGCGCACGACCGAACGAGGGCATGACGTCCTCGAGGTAGATCGTTCCCTCAGGTGCTTCGATCTCCGCTTTCGACAGAAAGCGTCTCGAGCTGAGGATCGTCCTGATCCCGCACGCGTCGATGGCGGCCGCCATCGATTCACGACCGGCCGTGAAGTTCAGGTTGACCGGCACCTTGCCGGCCAGCGACACCGCGATGTTCGCGAGTGCGCCGCCGACGGACGCGGGGAGCAGCAGGCCGATGTGCTGCTCGTTCGGGAAGCGGCGCCGCACCCAACGCGAAAGGAGCAGCGACGCCGTGAGCGTCCGGCCGAAAGTCATCGGCTTCGCCGTCGCGTCGGCCATGGCGAAGGTCCGCCAGTGATGCTTCGCGGTCCGCACGAACTGACGGCCCAGCGATTCGTCGGCGGGCCGCCGCTGCATCGCCACGTCGCAGCTGAGCGTCTGCAGCGCGAGCCGCACTTCCGCGGCCGTCGCCTGTGACGGCAGCGGCCGGCCGAACGCCACCGTCACGGGGTACGGGACGCGCACCGGCCACTTCCAGAAGAAGCGCCCGCCCTTGAAGCTGAAGATGCTGCCCCACACGCGATCGAGGTACACGGGAATGATCGGAGCGTCGAGGCCCTCTGCGATCCGTTCGAAGCCGCGCTTGAAGGGCAACATGTTGCCAGTGCGGCTGATCGCGCCCTCCGCGAAGATGCACACGACGTGCCCCTGCTCCAGTTCGCGCCTCGCGTGCTCGAGGGCCGCCGCCGCTTCACGTCCGGATCCGATCGGGATCGCCTTCATCAGCTTCATCAGCCGGTGGAGCGCCCAGTGCTCGTAGTACGGCCGGTAGACGAGGAAGCGGACGAAGCGCTGGACGCACGCGCCGACGAGCGCGCCATCGATGTGGGAAAGGTGATTGCACACCAGCAGCGCCGGGCCGCGAAACGGCACGTGCTCCTGGCCGATGATGCGGATTCGATAGACGGTGTGGGTAAGCAGCCACAGGCTGAAGCGCACGAGGAATTCGGGCACGACGCCGAGCACGTAAATGCTCGACAGCAGCGTGAGCACGCCGAACACCAGCAGGATCCGATCGGGCGACAGCTGGAGTCGATCGCTCAGGATCGACAGCGCCGCCGACGCGATCATGATGGCGACCGTGTTCAGGAAATTGTTGGTCGCCATCACGCGGCCCTTTTCGTCGCCGCCGCTGCGCTGCTGCATCAGCGCGTTCAGCGGAACCGCGAAGAGGCCGCCGAAGAAGCCGACGAGCGTCAGGTTGACGGCCGCCAGCGCGAACGAGTGCCCGGAGCGCGCGAGCGCGATCGCGAAGACGCCCATGCCGATCGCGCCGATCGGCGCGAGGCCGAGCTCCACCTTGTCGCCCGACAGGCGGCCGGCGGCCAGGCTGCCGACGCCGATGCCGATCGCGGCGAACGTGGTCAGGACGCCCACCCACGTGTCGCTCAGGCCCATCACGGCGGTGCCGAAGAGGATCACGACGAGCTGCAGCAGCGATCCCAGGAACCAGAAGTACGAAACGCCGACGACGGTCAGCCAGAGCACGCGATCGCGGCGCAGCGTCGAGATGCCGCTGAAGATCTCCCGCCACGGGTTCTTGTCGATTCGCTTCGTGGGCGCTGCCGCCGGCACGTGCGGAATCCTGAAGCTCGATAGCGTTCCCACGACCGCGACCGCGACGACGAGCAGTCCGATCACCCACAGGTGGTCATGCCAGGCTTCGAACAGGTAGCCGCCAACGGCCGTTCCGAGCACGATGGCGACGAAGGTGCTCATCTCGAGGACGCCGTTCGCCCGCGACAAATCGCGGTCGGGCAGGATCTCCGGCAGGATTCCGTATTTGGCCGGGCTGAAGAACGTCGCCTGCAGCGCGATCAGAAACAGCACCGCATACGTGAGCTGCAGATGGCCGAACGCGAACGCGACGAGCCCGAGGCCCGCCGCCACGATCTCGAGCGACTTGCTGACGACCAGCACCGTGCGCTTGCTGTAGGCATCGGCGAGCTGTCCCGCGTAGCCGGAGAACAGCAGGAACGGAAGAATGAAGACGGCGCTGACGATCGACAGCTCGCGCCCCGCGCGCGCGGCGGCCACCATGTGCACCGCCAGCATCGACACGACGATCTTGAACAGGTTGTCGTTGAAGGCGCCGAGGAACTGCGTCCAGAGGAACGGCTGCAGTCCGCGGTGCTTCAGCGTTTCGCGATAACTGTGCGGTGCCATGCGAACACGATAGACGCGCAGCGCGACCCGTGTCCTGAGCGCCGGCTCAGAAACGCTGAGAAACGCTGAGCGAGTTATCGGATGTTAACGCGCGCGCTCGGCCAGCCTGCGGCGGGCGTTCGTAAAGGCGTCGGTCCCTTGGAGTTGCAGGAGGAACGGCTCGATGGGCATCGTCCAGCCGGCGAACCCGGGCGGCGCGGTGTCCAGCAGCGTGCACAAAACGGCACCGGCCTCCTGCGGCCGGCCTTCCATCGCGAGAATCTGGCTTTCAACCAGCGCGGCTTCGACCGGACGCGAGACGGACAGCGCCTGCACGATCGCCGGCAATTTCTTGGCGATCGCCTCCGCTCGTTCGGTCGATCCGCCGACGCGAAGCGCCCGGTGAGCCCGGTGAGCAATGACGAGACCGATATGAGATTGTGCGTATTCGGGGTAGAGCGCGAGGGACTGCTCGAAGCACTCAATCGCGTCGGCGAACCGCCGGAGATGGAGCAGACAGGCGCCGCGCGCGTGTATGGCGCTCATCTCGTACTCGCGCCCGTATAAACGATGCGGATCCGCCCGCTGTTCCTCGCAGCGGAGCTCCTTGATCGCTTCGTCGGCATCGCCCTGCGCCAGCCGCACGAGCGCGAGCAGCCAGTGCAGTCCGAGCGCCGGATAGCGATCGCCGCGCGCCATCTGCCGATCCTGAACGGCCGCGCCCTGGCGCAGCACGGTTTCGGCTTCCCGCAGATGACCACGCGCAACGTGCACCATCGCCATCTGGAAGTACGCGAACGCGAAGTCGGGATACAGCACGAGCGTCGAATTCGCGGCGCGGATGCGCTCGTCTCCCCAGGCGGCGTGTCCCAGCCGGAAGAAATGCCGCCAGTTGGTCGGCTCCAGCGCGACCGCGCGGCGCGCGACCGCCATCGCCTCGGCGGTCTGCCACGCGCTGACCAGCACGAGCGCCAGCGTCGCGTGCGCTTCGGCCAGCGCATCGTCGAGCGCGACCGCCTGGCGTGCATGACGGATCGCGTCGTTCAGCAGCCCGGCCGCCGGCGTCGTGTCCGACCGCGTGATCTCGTACGCGGCGAGCTGTGCGCTCGCGAGCCCCGTGAACGCGAGCGCGTAGCCGGGATCGATCGTGATCGCGCGCTCGAAGCCGGCAATCGCCTCCGGAATGTGCCGCAGGTCCAGCGTTTCGAGATGCAGCCACGCTTCGGTGTAGGCGCGGTACGCCTCGAGGCTCGGCGTCTCGCGCGCTGTATGAGCGCGTGACGGCGGCGGCGACCGCAGTCCGAGCTCCTTCGAAAACTGGGCGACGACCTCGTCCTGCAGCTCGAAGATGCCGGTGATGGGGCCGTCGACCTTCGTGTCGGCGACGGCCTCGCCGGTGCCGATGTTGACGATTCGAGCCGTGATCCTGATCCGATCGGCGCTGCTCTGGAAGCCGCCGACGACGGCGAACGGCGTGCCGAGCCGCCGCGCGACTTCGTGCGCCGATCCGTCCGTCTGCCGCGCGGCCTCCATCACGCGACCGCGATCGACGACGTGAAATCCGCCGATTCTCCTCAGGTCGGCGGTGACGGTTTCCGCGATCCCCGCCGACAGCCACGCGGCGTTCGGATCGCCCGTCACGTTCTGGAAATCCATCACCGCAATCGATCGATCGCCGGCGCGCGCGGCCGCCGGCGGCTGCGACGTCGCCGGCGCGCCTGGCGCGGCATCCACGCGATCGATCGCCGCGATGAAGCGGTATCCGCGCCGCGCCACCGTCTTGATGAACCGCGGCGTGCCGGCATCGTCGCCCAGCGCGACGCGCAGCTCGGAGATTGCCTGGGCGAGGGCGTTCTCGGTGACGTTGGCGCCCGTCCACACCGCATCGAGCAGCTGCTCTTTCGTGACCAGCTCGCCCGCGTGATCGAGGAGATGGAGCAGCAGGTCGAGCAGCTTCGGGGTCAGTTCCAGCGGCACGTCGCCGCGCAATGCACGGTAGTGCACGCGATCGACCACGAAGGGCCCGAATCGGTACTCGCGCGGGTTCACGGCGGAATTGTACATTTTCAATCTTTCTCAGAACTTGCTCAGGACCCGGACCGCGCGCCCGCCGTATCGTAGTCTGCAGCAATGGAGGTTCACGTGGCCGAAGCATGGGCGCGGCAGCTCACACGATGGATGGACGCGGGCCTGATCGACGAGGAGACCGCGGTCCGGATCCGGGCGTTCGAGGCGGAGCACGCCGACTCGAGCCGGCTGCGATGGCCCGTTCTGATCGCGCTCGCGTTCGGCGCGCTGACGATCGCGGCCGGGGCGCTGCTCTTCGTCTCGGCGCACTGGGACAGCCTGTCCCCGGAGGTGCGGTTCGCGCTCGTCACGTCGCTCGTCGCCGTCTTCCACGTCGGTGGAGCGCTGACGGCCGAACGCTTTCCCGCGATGGCGACTACGATGCACGCGATCGGGACGGCGGCGCTGGGCGCCGGCATCTTCCTCGCCGGACAAATCTTCAACCTCGACGAGCACTGGCCCGGCGGCCTGATGCTGTGGGCGCTCGGCGCCGCGCTCGCCTGGGCCCTGCTCAGGTCGTGGCCGCAGACCGCGTTCGTCGCGCTGCTGGCTCCGGCGTGGCTGCTCGCGGAGTGGTCCGTCGCGGTCCCGAACCAGTGGTCAGTGGCTGCTTACCGGGTGAGCGCGTGCGGCGCGTTTCTCCTGGCGATCGCGTATCTGACGAACATTCGATCGGAGCCGGCCGGTTCGCAGCGGCGTGCTCTGGCCTGGCTGGGCGGCATCTGCCTTCTCCCGATAGCGCCGTACCTCTCGTTCGCGGCGGCGGAGCGCGGCGTCGGTGTTCAGCCGCTGTCGACGGAACTGCAGGCAGTCGGCTGGACCGTGGCGGTCGGCCTGCCGGCGATCGTCGCGATCGGCCTGAGACGCGCGGCCGCCTGGCCGAATCTCCTCGCCACGTGCTGGACGCTCGTTCTCTTCAGCCTTCGTCCGAGTCCCGACGGTGTGGCCTTGTATGCATGGTGGGCGATCAGCGCAACGGCGCTTGCCGCCTGGGGCGTTGTCGAACGCCGCAGCGAGCGCATCAACCTGGGCGCGGCGATCTTCGCCGCGACGGTGGTGACGTTCTACTTCTCGCACGTCATGGACAAGCTCGGACGCTCGGCGAGTCTGATTGGCCTGGGTCTGTTGTTCCTGATCGGAGGGTGGGCGATCGAACGAGCGCGCCGCCGGCTCGTGGTCGCCGCACGAGGAGGCCTGCTGTGATCACGTCAACGATGCGCAACGGTCTCATCGTGGCCGCGTGTCACGTCGCGATTGTCGGCAGCCTGGGCGCCAAGCTTCTGGTCGATCGGGCGACCCGCCCGCGCGTCTGGGCGCGCGCCGCACCCGTCGATCCGGATCTGCCGATCCGCGGCCGCTATGTTCGACTGCGGGTCGAGGCCGATCCGTCGGCGGCCTTGCAAACCCGCGGGTCGGCGGTCGTGCCGGTCGCGCTGTCCGGGCAGAACGGTCGGCTCGCCGCCGAGGTCGATCCTTCGTCAACACGGAACACGCACGCGCAGGTGACCGTGCGCGGCGGTGTGCCGATCGCGGTCGTGACCGAGCCGCTTGCGTACTTCATCCCGGAGCACACGATCGATCCGTCGATCCGCCGGCCGGGTGAAGAGCTCTGGGTGGAAGTCACCGTTCCGCGCGCCGGCGCGCCGAGGCCAATCCGCCTCGGCGTCAGGAAGGATGGTGTGCTGACGCCGCTCGGCGTGAAGTGACTGATGCGTTAGCCGCGGACCGCGTCGTACTCCAACGCAATGATGTCATCCTCCATCGACGGCAGACCAGCGCACGCGAGCGCGGCCGATTACGGCAGTCGGCGAGCCGCGCTCGGATCGCCCGTGGGCGCGGGGGCGAGATCGGTCGTGCCAGGCGGACCGAGCAGCTCACGAAAGATCGGCTTCAGCGCGTCGGCCCAGATCTGATACCCCTTGATCGTCGGGTGCAGCTTGTCCCGCTCGTTCAGGACGCCGTCGAACAGCCGGCCGTCCGAATCCGCCAGCCGATCGTTGATCGACAGGAAGCGAACGCGCGTGCCGTCCGCGAGCGCGGCCAGCCTCTCGTTCAGCCGGTCGATCGTCGGCATCACGGCGATATTGTCGTTCCGCGGGAAGATGGCCGTCAGGACGATCGTCGCGTCCGGCGCCTTGCGCCGGCAGATCTCGACAATCGCTTTCATGCCGCGTGTGATTTCAGCGATCGTCTGCTCGTCGCGCGGCTGCGTGCCGACGTTGTTGGTGCCCGCCAGCAGGACGATGATCTTCGGGTTGGCGCCGTCGAGCTCACCGTGCTCGAGCCGCCACAGGATGTTCTGCGTCCGGTCCGCGCCCCACCCGAAATTCGCCGCATTCCATCCGAAGAAGTTCGCCTTCCAGTTGGCGAGCAGCTCCGGGTAGTCGAGCGCGCCCCACCGCCGGACGATCGAATCGCCTTCGAAATAGATATCGATCCGGCCCTGCTTCGCTTTCTCGACGAGCTGCGCATGCGCGGTCATCGAGTTCTGATCCGTCCGCGGCGCCGGCCGATCCGCCGGCCCCATCGCGGCGACGGACGACGAGTGGGCGAAGAGCCTGTCGGCCCAGGGAATGAAGTACTTCCAGTTCGGGCCGTCGGTGTGTCCGCCGTCGTGCTGGCGCCACGCCAGTTCGCCGTCGAGCAGCCCGACGTTGACGGCCGGCATCTTCTCCTTCATGTAGTCGTCGGAGACGGCCAGATCCTTCGCGCCGAGGAGCCGGAACACCGGCTGCGCGGCGACCGCGGCCATGAAGCTGCCCTGGTGATCGAGCCACCTCGCGTCGCCGCGCTCCGGGATGCCGTAGCTGATGAACGTCGGCCGCGGCGCGCACAGCGCGATCAGCTCGTGCGCGTCCACGGGCAGGTCGGCCGCGGTCGTTCGTCCGAAGACGGACTCCTCCGCGCCGTACTTCAGGAAGTGGCCCGCCATCCAGTGATACTCGCCCGCGCCGGTCAGGTTCTCGACCGCCTCGCCGAAATTCCTGCGGTGCAGCTTCGCGCCTCCCTCGCCGGACGAACCGATCAGCACGACGGCAAATCGCCGGTCGTACGCCATCGCGACGAGCGCCGCCTTACCGAAGCGCGAGACGCCTTCGATGCCGACTTTCTTCGCGTCGATCGCGCTGTCGGTCTCGAGGTAATCGAGACCGCGCGACGCGCCCCACGCCCACGCTCGCAGCGCGCCCCAGTCGTCGGGCCGCCGCCGCTGGCCCTTGTTCGCGAGGCCGATGATTCCTTTCGTCAGGCCGGCGCCGTTGTCCGCCTGGATGCTGGCGGGACTGATCGTCGCGTAGCCCCAGCCATCGGCGATCAGCTGCTCGCCGGCCGGAGGATCGCCTTGCGCGGCCGCCACACCAGCACCACCGGCTTCCGCGCCTCGGCCGAATCCGCGCGCGGTGAACATCATCATCAGCGGCACCGGTCGGGTGGCGTTCGCCGGCGTCACGACGGTCATCTGAATCTCGACGGCGATCTGCGGAAACTCCGAGTTGTCAGCCGTCCCGATCAGTTCCTTCGCGACGACGGGACGTCCGCCGACCTCGAGCCGCTGCGTGCGGCTGACGCGCCACGTGACGGCCGGCACGTTGCGCGGCACACGCCCGAGCACTTCACGATCGAAGTCCTCGACGATTTCCGGGCGACGCTCGGTCCACCACGTCGCGGCGGTCGTCACCCTCCGGCCGTTCTTCAGCGTCAGCGGGTCGGGGAGGTTCGGATACGGATTCGCGAGCGATTCGTCGTAGTTGGCGTGGTTCGGCGCCGACTCGTTTCCGCTGGGACCCGGGCGCAGCGTCTTGATCCCGAGCTGCTGCAGCATCGCCGCGTGATCCGCGGCGGTCTCGGCCGCGCTCGAAGCCGGAGCCTGGCTCGCCGACGCTGGCGCGATGTCCGCGCGAGCGGAGGCGGCCGCCAACGCGCCGATCGCGAGCGCGAAGATGATCGCCGCGGCCATCGTGATAAGCTGCCGCGCGACGTGTGGCGGAGGACACCGATGGGTAAACTGAGCCTGGCGCTTGGCGTCGCCACGATCGGAACGATGTCGGCGGGGATGCCGCATATGCAGGCCGCATCCTATTTCACTCTGAGCTCGACGTCGATCACGGACGGCGCCCGCATGCCCGTCCGTTTCGGCGCCGACGACCCGAAGCGTCCGTGCCGGCCCGGCTCGACGGAGATCTGTCCGTGCCCGGGCCAGAACGTGTCGCCGCAGCTTCGCTGGACCAATCCGCCGCCGGGGACGAAGAGCTTCGCGATCCTGATGTACGACGTCGACGGCCAGTTCGGCGCGGGCGTGTCGCACTGGGTCGCGTACAACATCCCGGCGACGGTGCTCGAGCTGGCAGAGGGCGACGGTACCGCGGGCAGGAAATTCACCGGCGGTAGCGGGACGCGCGGCAATGCCCAGTACCTCGGTCCCTGTCCGCCGCGCGGCGACGGCCCACATCATTATTTATTTACCGTCATGGCGCTGGACGTCGAACCGACGCTGGCGCCGGGCCTGACGCGCGAAGCGTTCCTCGCCGCGGTCAAAGGGCACCAGCTCGCGGCGTCCAGCATCGCCGGCCTGTTCGCGCGCGCATACGAATAAGAGCGCGGTGTTGCTGCTTCGCGTGCTGGCCGCGCTGAGCGTCCTTGCCATGTTCGTGTCGGAGCGTGCGCTGAGCTCGACGGATCAACGCTCGCACGTCGACACGCATCCGGGCTTCGAGGGCGTCTGGAATTCCGCGACGGCGACGCCGCTCGAGCGCCCACGACAGTTCGGTGACAAACCGTTTTTCACTCCGCAGGAGGCCGCCGAGTGGGAACGTCAGGTCGCGCAGAACAACGAGGAGCGTCCGCCGCAGCCCGGCGCGAGGAACACCCGCACCGGCACGTGCAACACGTTCTTCAACGACGGCGGCGGTTTCTACGGGGACGCGGGCGGAAACTTCGGCTGGGATCGCAATCTGCGCATCGTCGAGCGATTCAGTCTGTACGACGCCGATTCGCTCCTTCATCAGTTCGAAATCGACAACCCGACGGCGTTCACGCGGCCATGGAAAGGCGAGCTCACGATGTCCCGATCGTCGGAGCGTCTGTTCGAGTACGCCTGCCATGAAGGCAACTATTCGCTGACCAACATGCTGAGGGGCTACCGCGCCGCCGAGCGCACGCCACCGGCGCGCTGACACCTGCGCCGCCGCAATCGTTCGGCGACCGCTACACAAACGGTACCGTCTGGAGCCGCGTGTTATACGCCGAACTGGCGGAAGTGGTGGTCCGCATGCAGGTACGCCCAGCGCAGCCAGGCCGGCGCCGACATGCGGCCGAAGATCGGATGAAGAGTTCCGTCGATGCGATCGCGCCGAGCCGTTGCGGCGCGATCCAACAATGTGGCCAGCTCCGCGACGTCCGCCGCGAAATCGATCGGCCGGGTGCCGCCGGCCTCCTGATCGACTTCCGGCGTCGTCGGAATTCCCTGCGGCCATTTCAGGGGGAGGTACAACGCGACGCATTTCACGATCGGCCGCGGCATCGGCGTGGCCGCAAGCTGCACGGTTCGCTCGCCCATCATGACCCGGTATCCATCGCTCAGGTGACACACCATCTGATGGACGGACATTCGGCCCCAGCGTCGGGTGCTGTCGTGTCGCAATGACGCGAGGCGGCGGAGCACTTCCGCTGTGTCACGCTCGCGAGCCAGCGTTCTCATGTGCGCGTCAGATGCATCAGCGTGCAAGAAGAAGCTGACCACCGGCCTCTCGAAACGCGTCGAGCGCGCGCTGGCGTGCGGCTTCGGCTTCGGCGACCAGCGCCTGGAACGCGGGCAGTTCGCGAATCGCGTCGAACTGCGGCCACCTGGTCAGCGTCGGCAGGACGAAATATCCCCGCGTGACGGCGCGCTGCAAGTACTCGAGGCCGAGCTGATACTCCCCGACGTCACAGAGCATCCACCCTTCCTGAAAAATCGCTTCCGGATCGTTGAAGATCCTCAGCGGCGTCATCGTGGTCAGCGTGGATTTCATCTCGTCGAGGCGCCGATCGAGCCAGGCGCTGAGATGTGCAGTCCATTTCTGAAACGTCGGAATTCGCGACAGCTGCTTCGCGTCGGCCAGCGCCTGCCGCGCTTCATCGCGCCGCCCGGATAAGCCGAGGCCGATGACGCGGATGCCGTGATCGCCGGTCGGCGCGCCTTCGCGCAGCTCCACCGCGAGCAGCTCGTCGACGTCCCGGTTCATCAGCATCGTCTGCTGCACGCTCGTGAGGATGTTCGGATCGAGCCGCCGCGCCTCGGCGTGTGCCGCGATGGACTCGTCGAACAGACCGGCGTAGCGGCAGGCATGCACGAGCCCCGCGAACAATTCGGGATCGTTGCCACGGCGCGTCGCCTGGCCGAGCAGACGGGCGATCGCGTCGCGCGCCCGGCCCGTTTCCGCTTCCAGGTTGGCGTAGTACTTGTGCGCGACCGCAAGCCTCGGATTCAGCTCGATCGCGCGGATGAACGCGTCCTCGGCGCGGCGATCGCTGTCGGGCGTCGGCTCGATGAACTTGCCGATCACGCGATGGCATCGGCCCAGATGCGCCCACGCGGGCGCGAACGTCGGGTCGAGCTGAACGCACTGCTCGTACAGCGGCCGCGCGCTCACGAGCCCTTCGTACGCGCGCGCCAGCTCGTTCGCCCGGAGATAGAGCTCGTACGCGACCGAATTGCGCGGCGCATCGGGCGACGGCGTGAACCGGTCGCCCGCGAGCGGCAGCGCGAGCCCGTCGACGACCCGCCGCGCGATGTCGTCCTGCATGTGAAACAGATCGCCGAGCGTCGACTGCACGGTGTGCGACGTCAGCAGCGTGCCGCCCGGCGCCTCGACCAGCTGCGTCGACGCGCGCAGCTGGTCGCCCGCGCGCAGCAGCGTCCCCATGACGACGCGATCGACGTCGGCTTCGGCGGCGAGCGCCTTGATGTCGGGCGTGTCGCCGCCGAACCTTGCGGCCGTCGCGCTCGACCGGACGACGAGCGATCCGATGCTGGCCAGAGACGTCGTGATGGCGTCCGGCAGGCTGTAGGCCAGAAAGTCGGTATCGGGATCCGGACGCAGGACGCGAAACGGCAGCACGACGACGCGCGTGAGCGGCTGCGCCATCGCGCGCGTCTTCGGGGCCTCGATGCCGCGCACGGCGTTCAGTGAATCGGCCATCGCCTCGGCGGAAGGCGGACGGCCCGCCGGGCTCTTCGCCAGCGCGCGGCGGATGACCCGATCCACTGCCGCGACCGCCGGCGATCCGGTCAGCGCCGGCGGCTGTTCGGTCATCGTCGAGTTGAGGATCTCGACGACCGAGCGGCCGGTGAAGGCCGGCCGGCCCGCCAGCATCTCGAACAGCAGCGCGCCGACGGCGAAGAGGTCGGTGCGGGCGTCGATCGGATCGCCGGTCACCTGCTCGGGCGCCATGTAGCGCGGCGTGCCCATCACGACGCCGCTACGGGTCAGGGCGACGCCCGGATCGAGCGCGTGCTCCATCTCCTGGCGCGCGAGCCCGAAGTCGAGCAGCTTGACGCCGTGCCGCGTAAGGAAGACGTTAGACGGCTTCAGATCGCGATGTACGATGCCGCGGGCGTGGATCGCGCCGAGCGCGCCGAGCATCTCGACGGCGATCGGGACCGCCTGGTCGACGCTGAGCGGTCCCCGCGTCAGGTGCTCCGTAAGCGGCTCACCTTCCAGCAGTTCCATGGTGATGAACAGGCTGCCGCCCGCCTCGCCGACGTCGTAGATCTGGCAGACGTTGGGATGGTTGACGCTCGCGGCCGCGCGCGCTTCGCGCCAGAACCGCTTGCGCCCGATCTCGTCGTCGTCCAGGCCGCGCATCATCTTCAACGCGACGGTGCGCTGCAGCCGCTCGTCGTACGCCTCGTAGACGACACCCATCCCGCCGGCGCCGAGCTTGCGGGCGATCGCGTAATGTCCGATCCGCGAGGGAGTTCCGCTCTTCGAATCGTCGGCAGCCACGCCGTCGGGCAGGGCTGGCGACGTTGTTTGCATGCCGCCCGGCGGCGTGCCGGTGAACCAGCGGTACAGCCCGCTCAGCCATCGGCCGGTCAAGGTCTCATTCGGTTCGTCCGCCACAACGGTCGATCATACCCTCAGCGTGATCGACGTTTCGTGCGCGAGAACCGTTCCCGGCCTCTTCCAAATGCTTACGTCACAAAGCGCATGTGTTGTGCGATGATGCTGGGTCCCCACGGGCCTTGCTTGTCGGTACTTTTGTATCTCCGATCCGTTTTCACGCCGCGACGTCCGTGGCATTGAAGGTGGTTTAGCGATGCGTGTTCTTCGATTGTGGAAATTGTCGACCGTCGTCGCGCTGACGGTGGGCGCGGCGGCGTCTGCCAGCGCGCAGGAGCCGGAACCGCCGACACGCCAGGCGGCCATCGAGCAGGCGCAGGGCGAGAAAGACAAAGACCTGCATCCGTACGTGCCGGGCAAGATGGAAGGGCTGATGAACCGGGCCGAGGACATTCTGGTCAACGGCGTACCGCGCTGGCATCCGTACTTCACCAGCGCGTACTACGGCGGCGGATTCACGCTCGGCGCCGGCTACGCACACCACGTGAGCGCGTACAACTTGCTCGATGTGCGCGGCAGCTACACGATCCTCGGCTACAAGCGGCTCGAGGCGGAGTTCACGGCGCCGCGTCTCTTCCATCGCCGCGGCGCGCTGTCCGTCGTCGGCGGGTGGCGCGAGGCGACGCAGGCGGCATTCTACGGGCTCGGCATGAACACGTCCCTCCGCGACCGGGTGAATTTCGATTTTCAGCAGCCGTACGGCTCGGGGACGCTCGACTTCTGGCCGACGCGCCGTCTGCTGCTGCTGCGCGGAAGCGTGGAGCTGTCTCAGTGGGATCAGCGACCCGGCGAGGGGAGGTACCCGTCGGTCGACAAGGTCTACACACCGGCCACGCTGCCGGGAGTGGGCACGAAGACGACGTACGTGCATTCGCAGGGGACCGTCGGCCTCGACTGGCGCGAGTCACCCGGCTACACGCGACGCGGCGGCTTCTACGGCGTCACGTTCCACGATTACACCGACAAGGACGAGAAGTTCGGCTTCCGGCAGCTCGACTACGAGCTGATCCAGCATTTTCCAATCCTGCGTGAAGCGTGGGTCATCTCGCTGCGCGCCTACGCGCAGACGTCGTACCTGAAGCCCGATCAGCAGATCCCGTTCTTCCTGCTGCCGTATGTCGGAAGCGGATCGACGATGCGCGGCTACCTGAGCCACCGGTTCCGCGACCAGAACCGGATCGTCGCGCAGGCCGAGTGGCGCATCATGGTCAACCGCTTCATGGACGCCGCCTTTTTCTACGACACCGGAAAAGTCACCGCGCGGCGGCAGGATCTCGATTTCAACGGGTTGAAGAGCGACTACGGCTTCGGCATCCGCTTTCACGGACCGTTTGCGACGCCGCTGCGCCTCGAAGTTGCCCGAAGCCCTGAAGGAACGCGCCTTATCGCTGCCGTGCAGCCCATTTTCTGAGACCGCCATGTCGATATCATCAATATCCGCCCCGCGTATCCGTCGCGCGACGCAGCTGATGCTGCTGTTCGCCGCGCTAGTGACAGGCGCCCGCGTCGTCTCGACGAAGGGTCCTCATTTCTACCCCGACGATCCCATCACCCGCGAACCGGAGTCGCGTGACGCGTCGAAGGCGCAGCCCTATTTCATGGGGTCCATGTACGAGATGTCGAACAACCTGTTCGTCACCTCCAAGTACCAGCCGGCCGGCGTTCGCGCGAAAAACATCAACACGATCGACGAGGTGCCCGACTCGAACTGGTTCACGAACCGGATCGGATCCACGAGAGTGACCGTCGAGGAGCTCGTGCGCGGTCCGAACTTCGGCGCGCCGCCCGATCCGTCGCGCTGGGTGGTCTTCAGGGAGAAAACGTCAGGCTCGCATCCGGGGTTTACGGCAAGGGACGGAAAAGGCCAGACGTGGTTTCTCGAGTTCGATCCGCCGTACTTTCCCGAAGGAGCGACCGGAGCCGTAGTCGTCGCGACGAAGATCTTCTGGGCGCTCGGCTACAACCAGGTGGAATCGTTCCTGACCACGTTCGATCCCATGAAGATCGAATTCGATCCCAACGCCACGATTCGCCGGCCGTCCGGGGCGAGGACCAAGTTCACGCAGGACGACATCAACTCGATCCTCGAACGGGTCGCGCGAAGACCCGACGGAACGTATCGCGTCATCGCCGGCCGGCTCATTCCCGGCAAGATCCTCGGCGGATATCTGTACGAGGGCACGCGCCCGGACGATCCCAACGATGTCGTGCCGCACGAACACCGCCGCGAGCTGCGCGCGCTGCGCGTCTTCGGCGCGTGGACCAACCTCACCGACCTCAAGGCGTCGAATACGCTCGACGCCCTCGTCACCGAGAACGGCCGCTCGATCGTGAAGCACTACCTCCAGGACGTCGGGTCGACGTTCGGCATGTGCAACGACCTGTACGAGTGGGACCTCAGCTACGAGCACTTCATCCAGGGCGACACGACGTGGCGTCGTCTGTTCTCGCTCGGCTTCGCGCTCAGCCCATGGCAGACGGTCAAGTACACCGAGTACCCGTCGATTGGCAAGTTCGAGGGCGACGTGTTCGATCCGAGAAAGTGGCGGCCGCAAACACCGACCACGGCGTGGCGCGAGATGCGCGACGATGACGCGTTCTGGGCCGCGCGCCGCGTCGCGGCCTTCACCGACGAGATGATCCGCGCCGCGGTGCACACGGGCGAATACAGCGACGCGGCGGCGGAAAAGTATCTCGCCGACGTGCTGATCAAGCGGCGCGACAAGGTCGCGAGCACCTATCTGACCGCCGTGAATCCGATCGTCGATGCGCGGCTCGACGCGAACGGCCGTCTGACGTTCGAGAACGCGGCCTTCGCGGCTCGCGTGGCGAGCGGGCCGGCCACCTACCGTGCGTCCTGGTTCCGCTTCGACAACACGACCGGCGAGACGCAGCCCCTCAGCGAGACGCAGAGCACGACGACGACCATCGAGGCGCCGCGCGGGTTGCCGACGGCAGCGGGCAGCTTCGTCGGCGCCGACATCTCTGTCGAAAGCGAAGGACACCAGTCGTGGCGGAAGCCGGTTCGTGTCTACTTCCGCCGGGACGGCGGCGGCTGGAAGCTCGTGGGACTCGAGCGGATGCCGGAGAGCGCGCCCGCGACGCCAATCTAGATCGCGGACGACGGCGGCTGAACGTTCGCGCGGATCGCCTATTCGATGGTGAACGCGAGGTACATCAGCTCGCCGTCGCGCTCGAGCCAGAGCACGACGGGATCGCCGCTCTTCAAGCCATCGAGCGCCGCGCGGAGCTCGTCGAGTCCGGCGACCTTTGTCCGGTTGACGGCGTACACGATATCGCCGGGCGACAGGCCGCCGTCGCGCGACTCGATCGCGCCCGCCACGGTCGAGGCGATGATGACGCCCGACTGCGTCCGCACCAGCGGAAACATCGCCGCGGTCCGCTCATCGAGGTTCACGCCGAGCACGCCCAGGCGCGGCACCAGGTTCCGCCGCGGGTCGTTCGAGATCGCGAGGTCGCCGAGCGGATCGTAGCGATCGGCCACCGAGACCACCACCTTCAGGGGCGCCTCGCTCCGAATGATGTCGAGCGTGATCGCATCGCCGACGCCGCGGCGGTAGAGCGTGACCTGAAGTTGACGGCCGTTCTCCATCGGCTTGCCGTCGAGCGCGAGCACGAGATCGCCGGGCCGCAGCCCGGCCCGGGCCGCCGGCCCGCCGGGCCTGACGTCGGCGATCACGACGCCGCGATCGCGCGCCAGCTTCAGGCCGGAGGCGAGCACCGGCGTCACCGTCTGCGCGCGGACGCCGATGTCGCCGCGGCGCACGCGCCCGTGCTTCCTGATCTGCTCGTAGACCGCCCGGACGATGTTGCTCGGCGCCGCGAAGCCGAGCCCTTCGTTCCCGCCCGCCTGGGAGACCATCAGCGTGTTGATGCCGACGAGGCGGCCGTTCACGTCGACGAGCGGGCCGCCGCTGCTGCCCGGGTTGATCGAGGCGTCCGTCTGCACGTAAATCATCGGCGACTCGGGCTCGAGCTGCCGCGCCACGGCGCTCACCACGCCGAGCGAGACCGAGTTGTGCAGCCCGAGCGGGCTGCCGAACGCGAGCACGACCTGTCCCGCCTTCAGATTGTCCGAATCGCCGAACGCCAGGGCGGGCAGGTTCGGCTCGTTGATCCGGACCACGGCCAGATCGGTCTCCAGGTCGATCCCGATGACCTCGCCGGTCACCGTGCGGCTGCGCTGCGTGAGGATCGACTGGCCGACTGCCGGCGCCGGAATTTCCACGCGCAGGCGCTGCGCGCCGCGCACGACGTGCGCGTTCGTGATGATGTAGCCCTGCGAGTCGACGATGACGCCCGATCCGGTGGCGCGCTCGGTGGTCACCAGATCGGCGGAGCGCGGGACGAGGCCCTGAGCCGGCGCGTACGAGGTCGTGAAGATCTGGACGACTGTCGGTTCGACGAGCGCCGTCGCCGCTTCCAGCGACCGGCTCAGGTCCGCGGCGGTCGTCGCCGCGGGCGGTCGTGTCTGCGACAGAGCGCTCGTCGCCTGCAGGATGACAACGAGGATGGCGACGACGATCTTCATCGCTCGCCGTTTCCTCTCGGACGTTCGATTCCCACGATGTCGATGGTACCGTACCGGCGGTCGCCTTCCTCGACGTGCGTGTCGATGCTGGTGATCGATCGCGCGTCGTCGTGATTCAGCCACGCGGCGAAGACGCGCGGGCCGCGGAGCTCGCGCCGCCGCTCGTGCGGGTAGATGTCGTTCGGATCGTCCGGCCGCGTGCCCGCTGTAATCGAGCTCGCGCCCGCGAGATGGAATCCGTGCCACGGCCGGCCCGCGAGTCTGCCGGCGCCTGGTCCGGATCCTGGGCCCGGGCAGGCGCGGCTCGCTCCGTCCGCCGACAAGGCAACGGCAATGCCCGCGCCGCGCACGCCGCATCTGCCGCGACGGGATGGCGTTTCTGAAGACCGGTCAAGCAGTTACGGAAGGCCGATGGGGGACGTCGCGACGGCGGGCGCGCGCGTGTGCGCGCGGCGAACGGTCAAGGTTGCGTTGAACGGGACACGTTGCGCGTCGCGCGGGGCAAAGACGTGGCGCAACCCTTGGTATAGTGCCGCAATGCCTGAACGAAGCGGCGCGTCGCGCCGCGAAACGGTCGCGGTGATCGACATCGGGTCGAACTCCGGCCGGGTCATGGTCTTCGAGCGCGACGCGTCGACGCACCTCCGCCTGCTCGCCGGGTCGCGCGCCCCGCTGCGGCTGGTCCACGACGTCGACACGCGCAAACAGCTGAGCGAAGCGACGATGGCGCGCACGATGGAGGCGTTGCGCGATTTCCGGGCGATCGCGGCGAGCGCCGGCGCGAAGCGCATCGTGGCCGTGGCGACCGCCGCCATGCGCGACGCGAGCAACGGCGCCCGCTTCGCGGAGCGGGTCCGCCGCGAGCTCGGGATTCGCATCAACATCATCGGCGGCCTCGCGGAAGCGCGCTACGGGTTCATCGGCGCGGTGAGAGGGCTCGCTGTCTCGAAGGGCCTGCTCTTCGACGTGGGCGGCGGCAGCATGCAGGTGACGCGGTTCGATCGCCGGCGTCTGGTCGATTCGGTGAGCCTGCCGTTCGGCGCGCTGCGGCTGAGCGAAAAGTTCCTCCACGACGATCCGCCGTCCGGCAAGCAGATCCGGCGCCTGCGCGATCACGTCCGGAGCCGCCTCTCGAAAGCGCGCATGGACCGCCTCGCGTCGGGCGACTGGCTGGTCGGCACGGGCGGCACGCTGCGCAACCTGGCGAAGATCGATCGGCAGACGCGACGCTATCCGATCGTGAGCCTGCACGCATACGAGCTGTCGATGGATCGTCTCGCCGACGTCGTCGATCGGCTGGCGTCGACGAAGAAGAAGCGGCGCGACGAGATCTCCGGACTGAGCGCGGACCGCGCCGATTCGATCGTCGGCGGCGCCATCGCCATTCAGACGCTCGCCGAGTTCACGCGCGCCAGGCACATTCTGGTCTCGGGACAGGGTGTGCGCGAGGGCATCGCGCTCGGGCTGCTGAAGATCGTGATTGGATCCGCCGACGCGGTGAAGGAGGCGTCGCTGTCGTCGCTCGTCTCGCGGTTCGACGGATGGAACCAGGAGGCGGCGGCGCGCCGGCGCGGCGTGGCCGCTTCGCTGCACCGCGCGCTCGAGCCGCGGGCGCCGGCGCGCGTGGCGAGCGCGATCGATCATGCGGCTCGCGTGCTCGACATCGGCCGGAGCCTGGACGTCGTCAACCGCCACGAGCACGTGGCGGATATCCTGCTGACGACCGAGCTCAATGGGTTCACGCACGAAGACCTCGCGCTCGCGTCGGCGGTGGTGCGGCGCGCGGGCGATCGTCATGCCGACGTGCGGGCGCTCCCGACCGCCCGCGACGCCGTCGATCCCGAGGTGCTGGATCGGGCGGCGATTGTCCTGGCGCTCGCCGACGAAATCGAAGCGCGATGCCCGCGCGGCTCGCGGATCGGGATCGAGTGCGAGGTCGGCCGCCATGTGACGCTGACGGTCCGATCGCTGCCGTCGTGGCTGGCGAAAGATCTCGACACGCGATTCGAGCACGCGTTCGGCCGATCGCTGATCGTGCGGCACGAGACGTAAGGATCCAGATGCCTTCCAGCGCCAGCCGCCCCGCCCCGCGCCTGCTGATGACGGCGATGATCTGCGCGGGTGTCGTGACGGCCCAGTTCGTCGGCGGCAAGGCGACGCGCGACGCGTTGTTCCTCGGGTCGCTGAACTACACCGCGCTGCCGACGATGGTGATCGCCACCGCCGTCTGCTCGATCGTGTTCGTCGCGCTGAATTCGTGGGCGGCGCGGTCGGTCGCGCCGGCCGCGCTCGTGCCGGCCTACTTCGCCGTGAGCGGCGTGACGTTCCTCGCGGAATGGCTGCTGACGTTCCGCGCGCCGATCCCGGCCGCCATCATCGTCTACCTGCACATTTCAGGGGCGGGTCCCGTGCTCGGCTCGGGCTTCTGGCTGATCGCGGGCGAACGGTTCGATCCGCGCACGGCCAAGCGGCGCTTCGGGCAGATTGCCGGCGCCGGCACGATCGGCGGCCTGCTGAGCGCGCTCCTGGCGGAGCGCGTCGCGACGCTGTTCGGCGCTGCCGCGATGCTGCCGTTCCTCGCGACCTTCCACCTCCTGAGCGCGTGGCAGATCCGGCAGCTGGCCGTCGATCCCGGCGCGGTGCCGTCGAGACCCGGGCGGATCCGCGCGCCCGCTCCGCCCACGCAGTCCGGCCTGCGCGCGCTGGCGCGGTCGTCCTATCTGCGCCGGCTCGCGGCGGTGGTGCTGCTCGGGACCGCGAGCGCCGCGCTCCTCGACTACGTCTTCAAGGCGCAGGCCGTCAGGACGTTCGGACGCGGCGACAACCTGCTCCGGCTGTTCGCCGTGTTCTACGCGTCGACGAGCCTGCTGACGTTCGTCCTTCAGGCGACGGCCAGCCGCGCCGCCCTCGAACGCCTGGGGCTGGCCGTGACCACGAGCACGCCCTCGCTCGCGCTGATCGCCGGCAGCATCGGTGCCCTCATCGCGCCGGGCTTTCCGGCGATGGTGATCGCGCGGGCCGGCGAAACGGCGTGTCGCGGCTCCCTGTTCCGTGTCGGGTACGAGCTGTTCTACACGCCGATTCCGGCCTCGGAGAAACGGGCCGCGAAGTCGATCATCGACGTCGGATTCGATCGCATGGGCGATGCGACGGGCGGCGCGCTGATTCGGATCGCGATGCTGATTGTTCCCGTCGCGTCGCAGTATTCCGCCGTGCTGACGATGGCCATGTTCTGCGCGGTGATCGCGATGGTTGCGGCCAGCCGTCTGAATCGCGGCTACATTCAGACGCTGGAAAAGAGCCTGCTCAACCGGGCCGTCGAGATAGACCTGTCCGAAGTCGGGGACGGGATGACGCGGACGCTGATCCTCAAGACACTCCAGCGGCCCACCGCCGATTTCGCCGTCGTCCGCACGGAGGACGCCGAGAGCCCGGCGCCGTCGGGCGCCGGCGTGCCGCCGTTCACGCTCGACTCGGACATGCAGGACATCCTCTGGCTCCGCACGCGCAACCGCGATCGGGTGCTCGAGATCCTGCACCGGGAGGATGGACTCTCGGCGCCGCTCGTGCAGCACGTGATCCCGATGCTCGCGTGGGACGCCGTGGCGCCCGACGCCGTGTTCGCGCTGCGGAAGGTGGCCGAAGAGCACATCGGTCAGCTGATCGACGCGTTGATCGATCCCAATCAGGACTTCTCGGTGCGCCGGCGGCTCGCGCGCGTGTTCTCCGTGTGCGTGTCGCAGCGCGCCGTCGACGGGCTGATGCTGGGACTCGACGACCTTCGCTTCGAGGTCCGCTTCCATTGCGGCCAGTCGCTCGCGGCGCTCCTCGAGAAGAATCCGACGGTCCGCATCGATCGCGAGCGCGTCTTTGCGTTGATCGCGCGCGAAACGGCGGTCGGCCGGCCCGTGTGGGAGAGCCGCCGGCTGCTGGACGAAGTCGATGTCTGGGAAGGCGTCCCGATCGTCGACGACTTCGTCCGCGATCGCGCCGGGCAGAGCCTGGCGCACGTCTTCACGCTCCTGTCGCTCGTCCTCCCCCGCGAGCCGCTCCAGATTGCGTTCCGGAGCCTCCACACGGAAGATCAGTACTTGCAAGGCACCGCGCTCGAGTACCTGGAAAGCGTCCTGCCGCCGGCGATCCGGCAGCCGCTCTGGCCGTATCTGGAGGATCGCCGTCCGGTCAACCGGCCGACACGGCCGCGTGATGAAGTCCTGGCCGATCTGCTCCGATCGAACCAGTCAATCCTGATCAACCTGGAGGAGCTGAGGCGGCGCGCCAGGGACAGCTCACAGATTTCCGCGCAGGAACCCAGCGATGGCTGAACAAAAACTCCTCGAGCCGCGCATCCGGACGCCGGCCCCTGGCGGCGCGACCGCGCGCCGGATCACCGGCCGGCTTCCCGACGATCTGCTGGACGAGCATCTGCAGCGGTTCGGCATCTTCACGGCCATCGCCGCCGGGCTGTGGACCGTCGGCCTGTTCATGGACACCGTGCTCCTGCCTCGAACGGTCGGAGACTTCGGGACGCGGTTCTCCGTCGCCATTGAGATGCTCGGGATCCTGGTCTCCACGTCGGCGTTCCTGTACGTCCGGTACGGCAGGCATTGCGCGCAGACGAAGACGGACGCGAGCCTGACGTTCATGCTGCTGAACGCGATGGCGGTCGCGGCGCTGAACACGGAACGGCTCGCGCACATGGAGCCGCGCGACCTCTCGTGGATCGCGATCCTGATCCTCGTGTCGTCCATGATCGTGGCGACCACACCGACGAGGATGTTCGTGGCCTCGCTGGCGGCGGCCTCGATGGATCCGCTGGCCGTCTGGATCCTCCACCTTCGCGGCGTCGACGTGCCGTCGCCCGTGACCACGTTCGTGTTGTTCATGCCGAACTACGTTTGCGCGGTGGTCGCCACGATCCCGCCATATGCGCTGCGCAGGGTGGGACGCCGGCTGCGGGAGGCCCAGGAGCTCGGGAGCTATCAGCTCGTGGAGCAGCTGGGCCACGGCGGCATGGGCGAGGTCTGGCGGGCGAAGCACCGGCTGCTCGCGCGTCCGGCCGCCGTCAAGCTCGTTCGTCCCGAGGTGCTCGGCGCGAGCAGCGACTCCGAGGCCAGGCTGCTGCTGCGCCGGTTCGAGCGGGAAGCGCAGGCGACCGCGGCGCTGAGCTCCCCGCATACGATTCGCGTGTTCGATTTCGGTGCCACGCAGGACGGCACGTTCTACTACGTGATGGAGCTCCTCTCCGGGCGGGATCTCGACACGCTGGTGCGCGAATTCGGGCCGCTGCCGGCCGATCGCGCGGTCTACCTGCTGCGTCAGGCGTGCCATTCGCTGGCCGACGCGCACGCGCGCGGCATGGTCCACCGCGACGTCAAGCCCGCCAACATTTACGTTTGCCGAATGGGGCTCGAATACGATTTCGTCAAGGTCCTCGACTTCGGCCTGGTGAAGGTCGACTCGAAAGGGTCCCTGCAGCAGACGGTCACGGCGGAGCACCGGACGAGCGGGACGCCGGCGTTCATGGCGCCCGAAGTCATCCTCGGCGAACGCGACGTGGATCAGCGCGCCGATGTCTACGCCGTCGGGTGTGTCGCGTATTATCTGTTGACCGGCGAGATGGTGTTCGAGGCCGACACGCCGATGAAGATGCTGCTCCATCACGTCCAGACGCCGCCGATCCCGCCGTCGCAGCGGACCGAGCTGCCGATTCCGAAAGATCTCGACGATCTCGTGCTCGCGTGCCTCGAGAAGGATCCGCACAAACGGCCGCAGGACGCGCAGCAGCTGTTCCGGATGGCGAATCGCTGTTCTCCCGACGCGTGGAACAACGAGGCGGCGAAGCGCTGGTGGGAGCTGCACCTGCAGGAGCTGACCGGTCCGCTCACGCAGATCGAGTCTGCCGAGACCGCGGCGAGCCCCGCGGCCATTTATTAGCGAGGAGATACCGTGGAGGCCGCTGCCCCGCACGTCGCACACATCGGAGACAAGACGTTTCTGGACCGCGCGTTGTCCGTGTTCACGGACGTGCGCACCGGTGAAGGCGCCACCGCGCTGCTGATGCTGGTCAACGTTTTCCTGCTCCTCATCTGCTACTCGGTGATCAAGACGGCGCGCGAGCCGCTGATCCTGCTGGGCGGCGGGGCAGAGGTGCGGTCGTACTCCGCGGCCGGACAGGCGCTCGTGCTGATGGGATTCGTGCCGCTCTACAGCTGGTTCGCGTCGCGCGTCGATCGCGTCAAGCTGCTCGTCGGCGTCTCGCTGTTCTTCGTGCTCAACATCGAGCTGTTCGCGCTGGCGGTGGCGGGCGGCGTGCGGTTCATCGGCGTGGCGTTCTTCATCTGGGTCGGGATCTTCAACATGTCGCTCGTCGCGCAGTTCTGGGCCTACGCGAACGACATCTATACGAAGGAGGCGGGCGATCGGCTGTTCCCGATGATCGTGATCGGGCAGACGGCCGGCGCGCCGCTCGGCGCGTTCATCGCCGGGAATCTCTTTCGGGCCGGCTTTTCCCCGCAGGCGATCCTCCAGATCTCGGCGGTTCTCCTGTGCGTCAGCGTGCTGTTGTATCTGGCGATCAACACGCGCGTTCCGGTGCGCGCGCGGGCCGAAGCGCAGCCCCTCACGGGCGGCGGCGGCTTCGGCCTCGTGCTGCGGAGCCCCTACCTGTCGGTCATCGCCGCGATGATGGTGCTGCTCAACGCGGTGAACACGACCGGCGAGTACTTCGTGTCGCATCTCGCCACCGATCACGCCCGTGCGCTCGCCGCCGCCAATCCAGGCTTCAACGCGCAGGCGTACCTCGGCTCGTTCTACGGCGACTATCAGTTCTGGGTGAACGTCGCGGCGTTCGTGCTGCAGGCGTTCGTCGCGGCGCGGCTCGTGAAGTATGAGGGCCTGCGCGGCGTCCTGCTGGCCCTGCCGCTGATCGCGCTCGGCGGTTACACGGTCGTCGCCGCCGGCGTCAGCTTCGCCGTCGTGCGGTGGATCAAGACCGCCGAGAACGCCACCGACTACTCCATCATGAACACGGCGCGGCAGCTGCTGTGGCTGCCGACGTCCCGCGATGAAAAGTACAAGGCCAAGCAGGCGATCGATACGTTCTTCGTGCGCAGCGGCGACGTGCTGTCGGCGGCGCTCGTGTTCCTCGGCACCGCCGTTCTGCAGTTGAGCATCGCGCGCTTTGCGATGGTCAACGTCGCCCTCACCATCGTGTGGATTGGCCTCGCGCTCGTCGTGCTGAAGCGTCACCAGGCGCTCGTCGCGCGACGCGCCGACGCCGCGTGACCCTCTCAGTCTCGACACCATGCTGACTCATCAATCGTTCGGGATCGTCGCCGTCCTCTGGCTCGTCGGCGCGGCGTCCGCCGCCTCGGCGCAGCAGCCTCCGGCGTCAGGCGCGTTCGGCCGCGTGGTCGCGACGGTGACCACCCTCGACGGCACCGTGCACATGCCCGGCGTGCAGATTGACCTCATGGCCGAGTCGGAAACGACCGTGATCGCGACGACGACGACCGACGGCCGGGGGATGGTGGAATTCCCGGATGTGCCGCCGGGCCGCTACGTCATCAAAGCGACCCGAACCGGCTTCATCTCCGCGAGCTCCACCCCGTTCAACGTCCGCCCGGACGCCGCCGCGCGCGTCCTCCTCGACATCAAGCTGACGTTCGTCGTGCCCCAGATCGAGGTGCGAGCCGGTCTGCCGTCGCCGACCAACAGCGTGCAGCCGGTCTCGATGAGCGACATGCTCGACGGCCATGTGCTCGACGTCGCGCCGCTCCTCGGCGACGACTTCCACAACCTGATGCTGCTCCTGCCGGGCATCGTCCGGGGCCCCGACGGCCGCCTGCGCGTCAAGGGCGGCCAGCCGACGCAGAGCGCGCTGCAGGTCAGCAGCGCCAGCCTCAACGATCCGTCGACGGGCGACTTCGATCTGGACCTGCCGGGGCAGAGCGTCGAGTCGGTCGAGGTGCTCGCCAATCCGTTCGCCGCGGAGTACGGCCGCTTCTCGTCGAGCGTGACGCAGATTCACACGCGCCGCGGCACGAACACGTGGGAAATGGGACCGGGCAATCTCTTCCCGCGACTGCGATCGCTGACGCGCGTGCGCGGCTTCGAGCCGCGGTTCTCGATCCGCGGGCCGCTGAAGGAGAATCGCGTCTTCTTTGCGGAGGATCTCCAGTTCCGATACGTCGCCACACCCATCAAGAGCCTGCCCGGGCAGCCCGACACGACGCTGAAGAGCTTCGATTCGTTCACGCGTGTCGATGCCGTGACGTCGGCCAAGCATACGGTCGGCGGCGGTCTGATTCTGTTTCCCCGGAAGATCACCGGCGCGACGATGAACACGTTCCGGCCGCCGGAGGTGACGCCGGACTTCACCCAGAGCGGCACGTCGGCCGGCCTGGTGGATCGGTACGCGATCGCGCCGGACGTGGTCCTCGAGACGACCGTGTCGGATCGCCGGTTCGAAGTCAACGTCAACACAACCGGCCGCACACCGATGGTGTACGCGCCGCAGACGCAGAGCGGCAGCTTCTTCAACGATCAGGAGCGCACGGTCACGAGCGATCAATGGGTCGAGGCGCTGAGCTTCTCGCACAAGCTCGGGAAAGGCGAGCACGTCTTCAAGACCGGAACGGATCTGCAGATGTCGAAGTACAACGGTTTCAGCCTCGGCCGGCCGATCGAAGTCCGGCGGCTCGACGGCTCGCTGGCGGAGCGGACGGTTTTCGGCCCGCGCTCCATGCAGGATGTCTCAGGAACGGACTTCGCCGTCTTCGCGCAGGACCGGTGGCGCGTCGACTCGCGACTCACGATAGAGCTCGGATTTCGGATCGATCGCGATCCGATCGTCGAGCATGTGAACTACTCGCCGCGCGCCGGCGCGTCGGTGAGCGTGCTGCCCGGCGGGCGCGGCATCCTGCGCGGCGGCTTCGGGAAATTCGTGCAGGCGACGCCGCTGAACGTCGGCGCGTTCGCGTCGTTCGAGCCGTTCGTCGTGTCTCGATTCCTGCCCAACGGGTCTCCGCTCGGCGCGCCGATCGCGTTCCGCAACGTCGTCGACGAGCTGCACACGCCCGAGGCCGGAGTCGGCAACGTCGAATGGGACCAGCGGTTCGGGCGCCGGACGCTCGTGAAACTCGCGTTCTTGCGGCGCCACGGGTCGCACGAGCACATCCTGCAGCCCGATCCGCTTCGCGGCGAAGTGCACCTGCAGAGCGCGGGCACGTCCAACTACCGCGAGCTCGAGGCGACCACGCGATATCTTGGCGGCGAGCGGCGCGACATCACCGTCTCGTACGTGTGGGCGCGCGGCGAAGCCGATCTCAACAACTACGATCAGTTCTTCGGCAACCTGCGGAATCCGATCCTCCGCGCGAACGAGCACAACCTGATTCCGACCGACGTGCGGCACCGGCTGCTGGTTCGTGGAACGATCGGCCTGCCGGGTCAGTGGTTGTTCGCGCCGGTCGTGGAGCTGCGATCCGGCTTCCCGTGGTCCACGGTCAACGAGTTTCAGGACTTCGTCGGACCGCGAAACCGCGCGGGCCGCCTGCCGCCCGTCCGGACGCTGGACTTCTCGCTGGCGCGGCCGTTCCGGTTCCGGAAGTACCGGTTTCGCCTGGGCGTCAAGATGTACAACGCGCTCGGCGCCTCCGCGGAGCGCGACGTGCAGAACAACGTGACGTCGCCGCTGTACGGAACGTTCTACAACCCGATCGAGCGATCCATCGGGTTCGTCGTCGGCACGGCGAAGTAGTACCAGCCGCCGACCGTCGACTGATTATTCTCAGTCTCCAGGCGGCTGTCGGCTGTCGGGGAGTACGGAATCAGTCGGCAGTCAACTGTCGCAGCCAGCTGTCGGACGGCGACGGAAACCGACGACAGCCGACTGACTCGATGGCCACGACGGCCGACTGCAGACAGTCGACTGCTCGCTCTCCGAGTCGAAGCGGCTGGTTCTCGGATCGATTCTGACGCGCGGGCGTCCCGCGCTTACACGGCCGCGGCAACCTGCGCGGCGGCGAGCAACTCCTCGAGCGACGGGAATTTCCCCAGGCCGCTGATCCCTTCGTTCGCGCATTCGACGTTCACCCACCGGACGATGCCGCCGCGGTCGATGAGGAACTGTCCCTCGAGCTGCGGGAACTGCCGCTCCCGATCGCGGAGGTCGGTCGCCGTTCGCTCGTAGCCGTCCAGCCTGTCGAGCGCCGCCGTCGCCTCGGGCATCGGCAGCGGCTTCGGGAGCACGCCGCCGTCGAACCGCGCGGATTCGACCGCCTGCTGGAACGCCGGCGTCACCTCCGGCTTCGGCAACCCGTACGACCGGTGCGTGGACAGCTCCGGATCGACGGCGAGCTCGAGCCGAACCGGCCGGAAGCTGTAATACATACGCGCGTTCTCCAGCTCGGTCGCGACAATCCCGAGCGATTCGATGCCGAGCGGCTTCAGCTTCTCCGCGCTGGCGGCCATGTGCGCGATCGCCCGGCGGCAGAACGGACAATACAGCCCGCGGAAGAGCGCGAGGAACAGCGGGCTGCGGTCGCGATAGTCGTCGAGCGAGACGACGCGATCGCTGTGGATCGCCCGCAGCATGAAGTCGGGGGCCGGATCGCCGGGCTGCAACGGACGGTTCACCTGGGTCATGTGATTCTCCGTGTCCTCTCCTCAGAATCTGTCATTTAGCACAGGAACGGCAGCACGAGCAACGCGTCCGGATCGACGCCGGCGCGGGCGCACACGTCCTGGGCCCGCTTCATGTACTGCTCGGCCAGCCGCCGATCGCCCCGATCCAGATGGATCGTCGCGAGGCCATCGTAGCAGGGGAACAGCAGCTGCGGCTCGCCGGCGCGTTCGGCGAGCGCCAGCGCGTCGCGATACGCCTGCTGCGCCTCGTCCAGCCGGCCCTGGCACTGGTGGATTTGCGCCATCACGATCAGCGGGACGGCCAGGTGATCGAGCTGTCCCAGCTCGCGATCGATGGAGGCCGCCGCCCGCGCGGCCTCGAGCCCTTCCGTCTCGCACCGATCGGTGAGCGCGCAATACGCGGCGGCAAGATTCGCGTACAGATACGCCTGCAGCGACGTGGCGCCAATCCTCGTGGCGACCTCGAGCCCGGTCATCGACGCCTCGATCGCCCGCCGCGGCTCGATGCTGGTGTACACCACGCCGAGGTTGGCGTATCCGCGGCACGCGGCTTCGAGCAGGCCGTGCTCGCGCGCGGTCGCGACGCTTTGCTCGACGCGTTCGCGCGCGGCGTCGAGCTGACCGAGTCGAGCCAGCGCGATGCCGATCGTGTTGGTGGCCTGTGCGACGGCCGTGTGCGCCATCTGTTTCACGCCGGGCAGCACGGCGACCGGCGAGGCCAGCGCGGCCTCCGCGGCGGCCAGCGCCCGCTCGGACCACTGGATCGCCTGCGCGTTGTCGCCGTTGCGGAAGGCCGCGGCCCCCAGCTCCTGGCAGACGTGCGCGAGCTCGACGTGGTCGGTCTCGTCGCGGAGCGCCGCCAGCGCACGGTCGTAGCACTCGCGCGCCTGCGCCCGCTCTCCGGCGTCCCAGTGCAGCGATCCGATCTTCCGCACCGCGCGCGCGTAATCGGGCCGGCTTCGGATCCGCTCGAAGAGATCCGCCAGCTCCTGGTAGTGCGTCATCGCGCCGGCGCGATCGCCCGTCAGTCTCTTCAAATCGGCGAGCCGTTCGAGCACCATCGGCCGGCCGGCATCGAGCCCGTGCCGTTTCTCGAGAATGTCCAGCGCGTGGCGGAAGTGACGCATCGCCTCGTCGGTCGCGTAGACCGCCTGGGCCGCGTCGCCCGCGGTGACGAGCGCGCGGGCGGTTCTGCCGGCGTCCGCGAGCGGACCGGCGCTGTACAGGTGGTGCGCGACATCGGCCTGCGACGCCACGGCGACCGGATCCTGCAGGTCGAGCGCGTCGGCCGTCCGCAGGTGCAGCCGCTGTCGCGCGACCACCGGCAGCCGGGACAGCAGCGCCTGGCAGATCAGGTGGTGCGCGAACCGCCAGCGCCGCTCCTGACGTCCGCGCGGCGGTTTGATCAGATGCGCGCGCTCGCCCTGCTCGAGCGCCGCGAGAACCGCGCCGCCGTCGGTCGCCGCGACGGCTTCCAGGAGATCCAGCTCGAAGTACGGACCGATCACCGCCGCGGTGGTCAGGATGTCGCGCGTCCGCTCGTCCACGCGCTGGAGACGCCGCTCGATGACGGTGCGCACGCTGGCCGGCACATCGATCTCGTCCGCGTCGACGTCGCGCCGCCAGCGTCCCTGTGCATCGAACAGCCGGCCCTCTTCGTGGAGATGGCGGAACAGCTCCTCGACGAAGAACGGATTCCCGCCGGTTTCTTCGAAGAAGCGCCGCGCGAGCGCCGCCGGAGGATCGCTCCGGCCGAGCGCCGCCAGCAGCGCCGACACGTCGCCTTCGGACAACGGACCGAGATGGATCATGCGCGCGACCCGCTGCGCGACGAGCTGCTCGACCGCCCGATCGACCGACGTCGCGGGTTCGGGCGCTTCGTGCGCGCGGCCGCGCAAGCGTTGCAGGAATTGCGTGAACCCCTGAGACGCCGCGGGCGGCGGCGCCGGGATGACGTCCGCGCTCCGAAACGCGCCGACGATCGCCACGGCCATCTTCTCGACGTGCGGCGCCAGGTGCTGCGTCAGCCGCATCGTCGACTCGTCGGCCCACTGGAGATCGTCGATCATCACGACGAGCGGGACGACGGCGCTGAGGCGGGTCAGGAGGTCCAGGATGTTGTTGAACAGAAACCGCTGCTCGACTTCCGGCGGCAGATCCAGCGGCGGCGGAAGATCGGGAAAGAGATGATGCAGCTCCGGAATCAGGCGGGCCAGCTCGGGCGCCGTGCGGCCGACGGCGTCGCGGAACACCGGCGTCGGCACCAGGCGCGCGGCTTCTTCGAGCGCCTCGACGTACGGAATCAGCGGCAGCGCGCCCGGCTGCTCGTAGCAGCGGCCGATGAGCGTCAGGCAGCCGAGACCGCGCGCGTCGTGCAGCGCGTCTTCGGCGAGCCGGCTCTTGCCGATGCCCGGCTCTCCGTCGACGAACACGACGCGCCCGTGTCCGGTCGCCGCCGATCGAATCGCGCGCAGCAGCTCCGCCTGCTCCGGCTGCCGTCCGATCAGCAGCCGTGCGTCACGACGCTCGACCGGTTCGACGATCGACGGCCGTGCGGGTTTCGCCCGCATGTCGAGGTCGCCCGATACTCGACGGAGCGCCAGCCGCACCTCCGCGAATGACTGATACCGCTCCGCCGGATCCTTCTCGAGCATCCGCGCGACGATTTCCGCCGCGGACGCGGGGATGCCGGCGGCGTGCGCGCGGAGATCCGGCGCATCCTCGTCGACGATCGCGGAAAGCGTCGCGCTGATGCCGGATCGGTGGAACGGCTGAACGCCGGAGAGCAGCTCGAACAACAGAACGCCGAACGCGAAAATATCCGAGCGTCGATCGACCTCGCCGCCGGACGCCTGTTCCGGCGACATGTACGCAGGCGTTCCGACGAGCCGGTACCGCAGCGCGGCGGCAAGCGACGCGATGGCGCCGCCTTCCCGCGGCCGATCGAGCGGCAGCCGGGCGGCCAGCCCGAAGTCCATCACCTTCACGTGATGGCTCTCGGTCAGCATGACGTTGGCCGGCTTGAGGTCGCGATGGACGATCCGGCGCTTGTGCGCGGCCTCGAGCGCTTCCGCGATTTCCTCGGCGATCGGCAGCGCCTCCGCGATCGGCACCGGCCCGCGCCGCAATCGCCGCTCGAGGCTTTCGCCCGCGATGTACTCCATGACGATGCACGGGCGGCCGCTGAGCTCGGCGACCTCGTAAATCTTGCAGATGAACGGGTGGTCCAGGGCGGCGGCGGCGCGCGCCTCGACGACGAGCTGATCCACGATCTCGTGGTGCTCGCCGGCCGAAACCACGAATTTCAGCGCCACGCGGCGGTCGAGCATCAGGTCGTCGGCGAGGCACACTTCGCCCATGCCACCGCGGCCGATGGTCTCGAGCAGACGATACCGATCCGGGGTCGGGGCCGGTGCGTCCAGGTAATCAGTCTTGCGGCGACGAAAGGGGAGTGTCAAATCCGGCCGGATCGCCGGCCGGATCAGTTGATCGAGAGTTCGCTGGCCGTAAGGGGATCGTCGCGGCGGACGAGGCTCTCCGGCGCGGCGAGATAGGTGAGCACCGGAATGTGCGACGTCGATCGATCCAGGCTCAACATCGTCAGCACATGAAAGCCTTCCATCGTGTCGGCGTCGAGGCAGACGATCACGAGGTCCGGTCTGACGTGCTTGATGCGCGAGTACGCGCGATCGAGCGACTCGATGAGGATCACGTCGCAGCCGCCGGCGCCGACCACCACGTCGAGCACGTCCGGATCGGAATGGTTGGACACGACGGCAATCGTCCGCGCCGTCCGCGTCGCCGGATGGAAGTGGGTTTCCGCAGGTGCGCTCGTCATGGTCAACGCTCCGATTCGGCTCCGTGCCGCCGTTCGTCAATCGGCGACGAACAACGATTGGTAAGGCAAGGAGAGTGCCGCGTCGGCGGGCGCGTTCTGGCGCGGGCTTTTCTCGTGATGCTGCCCTGCCGGCCCGCGGCGGAGCGCACACATTGCGCATCGATGAGCAATGCGCACGTCCGCCAGCAAACGCCGGTCGCGTCACCGACGGCATCTGCCTCGCGCCTTCAGCGGCTAAATCACTGATTCCATGCGAGCTGCCGGGCCGGGTGCTCGAGGCATGAGAGTGCGGCCCGCCGCTTGCCAATGCGTTTGGCAGGAAGGTGATGCGATGAGAGCCGCGACCTGAGTGACCTGGAAATCTTCATCGACGTCCTGCAGAAAGCGAGCTTCAAACCGTAACCCTCCCGATGCCTTCCGGGGCGCCGGCCCGCAGCAGTCCTTGCCCGGACTCGCGCCCTGAATCCCGCCGTGTACCCTGCCGTGACGGCGCTTGGTTCGACCCGCGTCCGTAGACACCTTCAATTCACCACCTCGAGGAGTTTTACAATCAATGAAGCGGTCGCGAAGCTGTTCAAGCAGTTTCCGCCCGCGCCCGCGGGGAGAGCCACCCGGTAGCCGGCCGCATGACGACACGACTGTTCCTCGTCAGACACGGCGAGACTACACTGACTGCCGAGGATCGATTCGCGGGGTCCACCGATGTGCCACTCGGGCCGAACGGCCGCCTGCAGGCCGAACGGCTCGCGCGGCGCCTCGAGGACAATCCGATCGCGGCGGCGTACTGCAGTCCGATGCAGCGGACGGTCGACACCGCCGCCATCGTCGCCAAGCCGCACAGGCTCGAGCTGGTGAAGCGGGACGGTCTCCGCGAAATAGATCACGGCCGATGGGAGGGGATGCGCCGCGCCGACGTCGAGCATCAGTATCCGGACGAGTACACGGCCTGGGAAGAGGATCCGTTCACGTTCGCGCCGACCGGCGGCGAGTCGGGCGTTCAGGTCGTCGCCCGCGCCCTGCCGGCGATCCGCGAGATCGTCCTGGCGCACCCCGGCGAGAACGTGCTCGTCGTCTCGCACAAGGCGACGATCCGCCTGATCATCGCCAGCCTGCTCGGGTTCGACGCGCGCGGCTACCGCGACCGGCTCGATCAATCGCCGGCGTGCCTGAACGTGCTGGATTTCAAGAGCCCGGTGCGTGCGCGCCTGATGCTGTTCAACGACGTGTCGCACTATGCGGGGGAGCCGCCGAAGCACGCGAACCGTCTGTCGAAATGGTAGGCGTGGCCACGATGCCAGCGGCGGTGAGCTGCCGCGGGCCGGCCGAGTGATTCCTAGTCCGCGCGCAAGACCTTCACCGGGTCGAGCCGCAAGGCACGGTACGCGGGCACCAGGCTGGCCATCAGCGCGACAAGGGCCAGCGTTGCCCCGACGCCGGCAAGCGTCAGCGGATCCGATGCGCTCACGCCGAAGACGAGCGTTTCCATGACCTTCGCCGACGCGAGCGCGGCGATCGTTCCTGCAGCGATGCCGGCGACCGAGGGCAACATGCCCTCGACCATCACCAGCCGCACGACATCGGCCGCGCGCGCGCCCAGCGCGATTCTGATTCCGATCTCGCGGCTGCGTCCGCGCACGATGTAAGAGAGCACGCTGTAGATTCCGACGGCGGCGAGCAGCAGCGCCAGTCCTGCGAAGACGCCGAGCAGCAGCGCGCTGAAGCGCTGCGACGTCAGCTGCCCGTCGCGCACCTGCACCATCGTCTGGATATCTCCGACCGGCTGCTGTGGATCGACGGCGCGGATCGCCGCAGCCGCAGGCTGTGCGAGCGTTGCGGGCGGCACCGATGTCCGCATGACGAACGTTACCCTGCCGTAGGGCTCGCGGGTGTAGAAGTACACCGTCGGCGTCGAGGCTTCGATGAGGTTCCGCTGCTTGACGTCGCCCACGATTCCGACGACCTGTCGAAGCACCGTCTTCGAAAACGGCAACGAGGCCCGGCGCCCGATCGGATCGTCCGTTCCCCAATAGAGTCTGGCGGCGTCCCGGCTGACGAGCATCACCTCCGCGTCGTTCTCGACAATGTCGCGTCCGCGCAGCACCGGAATCCGCATGGCACGCAGGTAGCCGGCGTTGATCTGCCGAACCTGCACCGCCACCGCGTCGCGCTGAGGCGGGTATCCCTCGAGCGTGAGCGTCTGCGAGGATCCGTCGGCGAAGGGCAGGTCGTCGATCGTTCCCACGGCCTCGACGCCGGGCAGTGCGCGAATGCGCTGCAGCGCCGCGTCGAAAAATGCCGATCGCCGGGCCGGCGTCGGGTACCGCGTACCCACCAGCGTGACTTTCATCGTGAGCACGTTGTTCGGATCGAAGCCGGTGTCGCCGTGCCTGAGAGCCAGCAGGCTCTGCACCATCACGCCGGCGCCCATCAACAACACCAGCGACAGCGCGACTTCGCACACGATCAGCACGCGGCGCGTGCCGATACCGATCGCACCGTCGCCGCGCCCACCGTCCTTGAGCGCGTCGCTCAGGTTGGACCGGTCCGCGCGCACCGCCGGCAGCGTACCGGCGAGCACGCCGGTGAGAATCGACATCCCCACGGCGAACAGCAGCACTCGCGCATCGATCGAGATTTCCTCCGCCCTCGGCACCTGGCCGGCGAGCAGGGTCGTGCCTGAGGTGAGAATCCCGTGCGCGAGCAGCAGCCCGAGCGCGCCGCCAGCGGCCGCGAGGAGCAATGCTTCGGTCAACAGCTGCTGAAACACGCGTCCGCGTCCCGCGCCAAGCGCCGAGCGAATCGCGATCTCCTTGCGCCGGCTCAGGGCGCGAGTGAACAGCAGGTTGCCGACGTTGGCGCAGGCGATGAGCAGGACCAGCCCGACGGCGCCAAGCAGCATGAGAAGCATCGTGCGGCTCTTGCCGACGATGACTTCCTGCATCGGCATGACCACAGCTCCCCAGCCGCCGTCTGATTTCGGGAACTCACGCGCGAGCCGCGCCGAGATCGCGTCCATTTCGGCCTGCGCCTGGACGAGGTCGACATCTCCCTTCAGACGCGCGACGCCATCCAGGTTGTGATTCCCACGGGCGGCACGCTGCTCGTCGGTGAGTGCGATCGGGACCCAGACGTCGCTTGCCATCGCCGTCCATGACGCGACAGAAGCACTGGCCGGCATGACGCCGACGATGGTGTACGCCTCGTCGTTGAGCTTCAACGTGCGGCCGATCGCGTCAGGGGCGCCGCCGAGCTCGGCCTTCCAGAATCGATCGCTCAGGATCACGACGTGCTTGCCCGCTGGTGTGTCCTCGTCACGGCGAAACGTGCGTCCGAGCGCCGGCCTGGCTCTGACGATCTCGAAAAGGCCCGCGCTCATAGCTGTCGCTGTGACCGCTCGCGCGGAGCCCGTGCCGGTGAGCGCGAGCTGCCTGAAGCCGCAGCATGGATACACCGCCACGCCTTCGAAAGACTTCGCGTCTCGCTGCCAGTCATGGAACTTGCCGGGCGATAGCTCAAAGAGGCGACCGCCGGGCGTCCTGGTGAAGATCCGCACCAGGCGCTCCGGCTCCTCGAATGGCAGGGGCCGCAGCAGGACCGCGTTCACGATGCTGAAGATCGCGGTGTTCGCGCCGATGCCAAGCGCCAGCACGCTGACGGCCGCAGCGGCGAACGCCGGCGTCCGGGACATTACCCGCAGCGCATAACGAAGATCGCCAAACAAGGGATGCAAGGGCTTCGATGCGCGCTGCGGGCCGAGGGTTGACGAGCTACTTTCGGCCGTGACGATCGCGTCTGACGTCCTTCACATCGCGTCGTAAATCCCGCTTGTCCGCTTTGAGGTCGCGGCGGTCGCGCCGGCCATCCTGATGATCATCCTTCAGCTCGCGCTTGTCCGCCTTCAGCTCGCGCGCGTCCTGCTTCGCCTCCGCCTTGTCGCCGGCCTTCAGATCCTCTTTGAGCTCCGCGCGATCGCGCTTCACGTCGGCTTTGTCGGTCCTGACGTCGCGCTTGTCGCCGCGCAGCTCCCGGCGGTCGTGCCGAACCTCGCGGACGTCCCTGCGAATCTCACGCCTGTCGCCGGTGGCGTCGGTCTGGCCGGCCGACGCGCCGACCGATACGGCGAGCATCAGCGGCACGATGCACAGCGCACTCTTTCGCATCATCTTGATATCCTCCACCGGGCTTTCGGCCCCGGTCTGGCCATGACGACCGTTCATGGCATTGGACCGGCGGGTGGGTCGGAAGTTACATCCGGTGACAGGACGTGCAGATCGTTTGGTCAGGGCTGCGCGTAGAACCGCTAGATTCAGTCGACTGTCGGCCGTCGACAGTCGTGGCCATCGAGGTCAGTCAGCTGTCGGCAGTCTCAGTCAGCTGTCGGCAGTCGCAGACGGCCGTTTGACAGCCGATCGGGACTGTCGGCGCAGACTGATTCCGGAATCCACGACTGCCGACAGCCGCCTGGACACTGAAATCACGCAAGCAGCTTGGTGATCACGTAGCCCGAAACATCGGTCAGGCGGAACTCGCGGCCCTGGAACTTGTACGTGAGCTTCGTGTGGTCGAGGCCCATCAGATGCAGCAGCGTGGCGTGCAGATCGTGCACGTCGACCGCGTCTTCGACGACGTTGTACCCGAGATCGTCGGTACGGCCGAGGGTGACGCCCGGCTTGATCCCGCCGCCGGCCATCCAGATTGTGAACGCGCGCGGATGATGGTCCCGTCCCATCAGGCGCGAACCGTTGCGCGCCTCGTTCATGGGCGTGCGCCCGAACTCTCCACCCCAGATGACGAGCGTCGTGTCGAGCAGGCCGCGCTGTTTGAGGTCGCGGACGAGCGCGGTCGCCGCGCGATCGGTTTCCCGGCACAGCTCGGGCACTTTCGTCGCGATGTCGGTACCGACGCTCGCGCCGTGCGTGTCCCAGCCGCGGTGATAGAGCTGCACGAACCGCACGCCGCGCTCGATCAGGCGGCGCGCCAGCAGGCAGTTATTCGCGAACGACACCTTGCCCGGCTCCGTGCCGTACATCGCATGAATCGACGGCGGCTCGCTCGATACGTCTGTGAGCTCGGGCACGCTGGTCTGCATCCGGTACGCCATCTCGTACGACGCGATGCGCGTATCGATCTCCGGATCGCCGACGTCGGTGCGGCGCAGCCGGTTCAAATCGGTCAAGAGATCGATCGACTCGCGCCGCGCCTCCGCGCTGACGCCCTCGGGGTTCGAGACGAACAGCACCGGATCGGCTTTCGATCGGAATTCGACGCCCTGGTAGAGCGTCGGCAGAAATCCGCTGCCCCAGCACGACTTCCCTCCGTCGGGCGC
>Ga0114129_10000311_pt1 | contig 56858 bp, 48 predicted proteins | sample RhiMetdeltSRZDD1_FD_80071 | JGI IMG/M metagenome (GOLD analysis project Ga0114129, IMG submission 80071) | Populus rhizosphere microbial communities from Tennessee, USA - Rhizosphere MetaG P. deltoides SRZDD1 (version 2) (version 2) | ecosystem: Host-associated > Plants > Roots > Rhizosphere >...
GCGCGAGATCACTTCGCACCTCATCGAGAATATGGCGGAATGACGCGCGCTCCTCGGCCAGACGGCGGGTCAGCGTCCGCCGGCTGACCGCAAGCGCCGTGGCGACTGCGTCGAGGGTCAGGACCGACTGCCCCAGATGCTCGACCAGCATGCGTCGGATGTGTGTGCTCATGGCGCCAGCACGCGACCGGTCTCGATCTCCCAGAGCGTTGTCGAGCCGGCGGCGGATAATCCCCGCGAGTGCCGCATCGGCTTCGCGCATCGGACGAAACGCATCGGATACGCTGAGGCTCATCGAGCTCGAACCGGCGCCAAACCGGACACGTCCGTGGAAGAACCGCCGATGCTCCTCAGTGTTGTCCGGTGCAGGATGAGCGAAGCACACGCGGACCGGTGTGGGCGCATCAAGAAACGTTTGGCTGTCACCGGGCGGGTGGCATCCGCGGCGGGACTCCCAGGTTCGCGCGGTCTGTGCCAGGCAGCGCCGCGGCGAAGCCGTGCACCGCGTAGAACATCGGCCTCATTCCGGGCCTTGGTACGCAGATTCTGCGACTCACCCTTAAGCCGCGTCTCCGTGCTACCGTCAGCGCCATGGGCACCTTGCAGCGCGCCGTTTGGGACGGCCACCCAGTCCAGCTCGGTAATGCCTTCGAACTGCCCAAACGGGAGGGTGGACGCGCCTCGCAACGGTAAGATCCCGCCGTGCGTGACCCTCTTGTCAGGGCGGGGGGACTTATCGCGTCCGGTGTCTACGGGGCGTTCATCGTGTGGCTGCACGTGACGCAGCCGCAGACCATCGCGCAAGTGACCGGCGGCCTCGCGTCGTCCGTTGGGGCCTACCGTGCCGATCCGCAGGCGTTCGCGGACGGCCTGCAGTTCTTCCGTCGAGATCAGTTCATCGAGGCGCGGGCCGCCCTCATGCGCGCCGATCCCGCCGAGCGTGACCCCCAAACCCAGTTCTACGTTGCTTACTCGTATTACAGAGAGGGCTGGCGCCGGCTGTACCGCGACGACACACTCTACGCGCGTGGATTGGCAGCCGTAGAGAAGGCGATTCGGCTCGCGCCGAACGGTCGCCTCGTGATCGATGATCCGAACCTCGGGATGCACTCGGCCGACGAGCTGAAGACGGAACTCGAACGCGGGCTGAAGACAGACCGGTCGGACTTCAATCCGCTGAAGGTGTTCGAGAAACGGAAATGAGCGCGGCACGCGAAGCGTTGGGACTGCCGCTCGTTTTCCTCACGGTGACGCTGCTCGGCGGTCTACAGCCCGGAACGCCGTTCGCGCTGACGGGACCCTCGCTCTTCTCTCTGGTTCTGGCGGCCATGTTGTTCGCGGCCCTCGTCCGAAGCGGCGCGGTGATGCCCGATCGGCTGCTGCACGCCTCGCGAGGCCTTCTTGCAAACGCGAACGGCGCAGTCGTGCTGGTCGCGCTCTTTGCTGCCTCGGCACAGCTGCTCACCCTGCTTACGCCACGCACCGGTCTGCCGCTGTTCTTCGTCGATATCTTTCTGTTCGTCCTTCTCTGGAACACGCTCATCGCCATGCCTGATCGCGGGCGGCTGCTGCGCAGCCTTGCCGTGATCCTCGGGGCAGCCTTCGTCTTGAAGTTCGTCATCCTGGCGGGACTCGCCGATCCGAGCGGCAGCCGCGTACGGCGAGTCCTCGTTGCGTTGTTCGATGTCGGAACGTTCGGCACGGTGTCTCAGGAAGTGCAGCATCCGGCGGCAGGGTACCTGGCCTTTCTTGCCGCCGCGCTGTTCCTCGTCGGCGTAGCCACGCTGCCGACGCGAGAAGACTCGTCTGGAACCGGGCTCGAGCGTGCGCGCGCCCGGCCCGCGTGAACGTTAGCGAAGATAAAAGAGAGGGTGATGCGATTGGCCGCTGGTGAATATGGACGCGCACCCGAAAACGCATGGGAATGGCTGGAGCCCGAGCGACGACACATCAGGTTCCAGAGCGGTGAGCTTGCGGGGCTCATGGTCCCGGATGTGCCGCGGATGGCGCTGAAGTGGGCGTCGCGTTTACTGGACACATCGCGGCCTTCGCACAGCCAACCGTGCTGGACGGGCATCTGTTCGTCGGCAGCGCGGGCGGGGCCGTCTATGCGCTCGACGCTGCCACCGGCAGCATCCACTGGATGCTTCAGGCCGACGGCCCCGCGCGATCCGCGATCGTTGCGGTGCCCGTCGGAGAGCGCCACGCGCTGCTGTTCAGCGATCAGAGCGGCTGGTTCTATGCCGTCGACGCGGAAGCCGGAACGCTCATCTGGAAGAAGCGGGTCGAGGATCACGAGGCTGCGAGACCTACGGGCGCGTCGATCGTTCTCGACGGCATCGTGTTCATACCGGTCGCGTCATAGGAGTTCAAGTTAAAATCCCGTAGTCTGACGGCCGCGCGGATTCGATCCCCGCCCCGGCAGATCAATCGGCGGTCGACAATCATTGGTCTCAAACTCAGGGTGATAGTCCGATACTCCTCGTCGCTCCGCTCTCAAGCCGTCGCCACGTATTTCGCGCGCGTGGGGCTGGTCAGCCGTTTGGTACGTCGGTGACGTTCTGGATCGATTCGCGCGATCGACTCTGGATCACCCTGCTCGCCGGTTTCTTCGTGTTCGGACTCGCCGCGTCCTGGCAGCGGTGGGGTAATCCCGTCGTCGATATCGGACGCGAGATGAATCAGCCACTGCGGCTGGCGGACGGCGAGATGCTGTACTCGGACGTCCGCCACATCTACGGTCCGCTGTCGCCGTGGCTGCATGCAGCGCTGTTTCGGCTCCTCGGCCCATCGCTGACGATTCTCTACGTGGACGGCATCCTCAGCGCGATCTGCGTGCTCGCCCTGGCGTACTGGCTTGCGCGTCAAGTCATGAATCCGCTGGCGGCGGGAGCCGCGACGATGAACGTGATGTGGCTGTGCGTGTTCAAACCAGCCGGGAACTACATCCTGCCGTATTCGTACAACGCGCTGCACGGAACAGCTCTCGGTCTTCTGACGCTCGCGATCCTCGTGACGGCACTGAAGCGGACGCGCATGCCCGGCGATCCCGACGGCCGACGTCCGCGCGCGAGCATGCGGCACGACGGTCCCAGTGCCACGGGCCGCGAGCATCGAAGCCCGGGCCCTGAGCTCCGATCCCCGAGCGGTCGACTTTTTCTGCTGGCGGGAATTCTCGCTGGCGTGGTGATGGTGACCAAAACCGAGATGGGTATCGCGACGGTGGCCGCGGGCGTCACCGCCGCCGTCCTGGCGTCGCCATTTAGTGTTCGGCGCAGCGCCGCGCTGACGGCTGTCTTCCTGATGCCGGTCATGTGCCTCACCGTCGCCGTGTACGGGTGGATTGCCGTGCGTGTGGGCTGGTCCACGCTGGCGTCCGACAGTTGGCTCCTGCCATACAACATGCCGCAGGAGCTCGCGTACTTCAACAGCCACGTCTCGGGGCTCGCCGATCCGCTCAGATCGCTTGGGCGGATGCTCATCGCGCTCGCGAAGCTTGGAATCATTGCCGCCGTCGTCGCAGCGATCAGCGGCATCGTGGCCACGAGGCAGCGGCCTCCGGGCGACGGCGGGAGAGGCACGAGCAGCGACGGCCGAGCGACAGCAATCGTGTCACGTCCGTGGCGTCTGCTCGCCGCGGCAGTGATCTTGTTGATCGTGATGTCGGTCACGACCGGCGTCGACAGAGACAAGGGCCCGTACCTCGCGATGCCTCTGCTGCTCGTTGGATTTCTGGCGATGCTGGCCCGCGACGCGATGAAGTCGCGTGAGAAAGCCGTCGATACTCGAGTCTTGATCTGCCTGACCGTGTACGCGCTCGCGAGCCTCGCGCGCATGATCCTGCACGTGCGCAGCGGTGGAGCGTACGCATCGTACCTGCTTCCCGTTTCGATCATCATCTTCATGTACTTATGGGTGGGTCCGTTTGCGGAGCGGTTCAGGAATCCTCGCGCCTCGCGTGCGGCTCGTACGATCGCAGTGGGGCTCATGCTGGTCGTCGCGATCGGAAATGCAGGGCTGCTGGCGTTTCGCTACAGGACGCGTAACACTGGCCGGATCGCCACTGCACGAGGAACGTTGATCACCGAGCCCGACATCGGGCATGCCTTCAACGAGGCACTCGCATACCTCGAGAGCCATACAAGAGTCGGCGATTTCGTGGCGGTCATGCCCGAAGGCACTTCGCTCGATTTCCTCACGGACCGGCGAAACCCGTTGCGCGACGAGATCACCATACCGGGTGCGCTGGACGCAACGGGAGAGGCTCGAGCGATCCAGCGTCTGCAGGACACGGGCACCCGCCTCGTCCTGATCACGAATCGTCCGACCGCCGAATTCGGAGCCGTCGCGTTCGGACGCGACTACTGTCAGCGCTTGATGCAGTGGATCGAAGGCCACTATGCGCTGTGCGCCATCTTCGGACCAGTGAAGAATCCTGGACTCCAGATTGGAGACAGGCCATTCTTTATTCGCGCCTATTGCAGACGATAGCTGCGGTTCGCCGCCGATGACGCAGACAGCAAATCGCGGGAGGAAACGATGTCGATGCTGTTGACGCTCGTCCTTACCACAGTGTTCGTGCCGCAGCTCCCGACGTCCAGGGCGCAGGAGGGGCTCCTGCTCATGAAAGAAGAAGTGTTCACTGCCGTCGTCGGCCAAATCGTCGATGGCGATTCGCTTGTCGTCAGAGAGGGGCAGCAGAACATTCACATCCATCTCGATGGCATCGATGCTCCGGAGCTGGCCCAGACGGGCGGCGCTGAGGCCAAAGCATTTCTGGATGAATTCGCCCAAGGTCAGAACGTCATCGTTCATTTGCGTCGGCGTGGTCGCGCCACCGAGGAAGGGCTCGCTCGAGTGGAACTACGCGGGATGGACCTGAGCGTCGAGTTGGTTCGTCGCGGCCTGGCGTGGTACTGCCCACGCCAGGTGGACGATGCAGACCTGGTTGCGGCAGAGAGAAGCGCGCAAGAAGCGAAACGAGGTATTTGGAGCGTGTCCGGACCGATGCCGCCGTGGCGCTATCGAGGCACGAATGCTTGTTGGCAGGAACGGGTCGGATCGTGAGGAACGGCAGGTTGGCTGGAGCCAAGCTCATTGCTTGACGAGATTCAGTCGACCTCCCGCGAAGGCTCCGGCGCACGAATCGGTTCCCGCGTACGTCCCAGTCATTCCCGTCGCGGTGATGTCCGTGGTGGATCCGCCAAAGGCGACCGCGCAATCCGGAAGATCGACAACGCTGCCGCGCGGAATCGCGACGGTGAACGCGAGCGTGTTGCCCGAAAGCGTTCCCGTGACGGTTCCCCCCGTGTAGACCGGCGCGCCGACGGATGTTGTCGCAACGACGGTTCCCGCCACCTTTTGACCGTCCTGGGTCAGCTGCCACGTCATGGTCAACTGAGGACGCAAGGAATCGGTCGCGCCACCAGACCAGGTTCCCGAGAGCTTCACCGTTGTCGTTCCACCACCAACGGTTGTGCTCCCGGTGGGCGTCGTAGCGCTGCACCCGGCGAGCGCGATCGCGAGAATGACGAGTACGCAGGACTGACGCATACGCGAGTCGTTACGAGGCAGGGCGGGCCTGTCCGGTGCCGTCCTCGCTCGAATTAGTACCGTTCCGGCGACGTTTCTGGAAATGCCAGATGGCGAACGCCGTCCCGCCTGCGAACATCGCGAGGTACCAGGGCCAGCGTCGCCGTTCAGGCTCCTTCAACACACGTTCGAGGTGCCGGCGTGCGCTGTCGGTCGCCGGATCGCCCTCAAAATAGATCTCATCGCTCATACGCTCTCGACCCCGAGGCTGCAAACGAGAACGCGCTCAACTCCTTGATCTTAACCCGACTATGGCCGCACAGCAGGGCTAGACTTCGGCGTGACACTGTTGCCGTCAAGTCTAACCTCGATGTGTGAGAAGTGGCTCTAGGCTCAGGGCTTATCGGGATGCTGAAAGACATACTGATGGAAAATGGACGATGGGAAATGGCAAAACCCTATACATTTTGCCATCTCCCATTTGCCATGTCCCATCGGGCCGTCTTTTTTCAGCGGCCTGTCGGGCTCTGGGCTGGCCTGCTCAAGCCGGTGTCTGGCACCGAGCTGACGGATTCAAGGTCTGTGAGTTTTCCGCGGGTTCGATTCGAGCGACGAGTATTCCGGGAAGCCACAAGCTTAAAGCCGCGAGCCGATCGCCCTGAATTGGGGGTACGGGCGGATGCAGGTCAGCCCAGATTGCCGTGGCCGAAACGCCAACCGCAGTCCACACACTTGTAGAGAGCGATGTGCGCCGCGCGAATCATCTGTTCGCTTCGTGTCGACCCGCATCGGTCGCAGCAGGGCGCTGCGGATTTTCGCGCGGTGGTGTGCGACTTATTTCGACCGACCACCCGTTCGCGCTGGGAGTCCGCGCTGTTTTCGGCCATAAGGCGATCAACGCCCTCGGGTGTGTGCGTCACGTGGGCGCTCACTGCACTCGACGTGCCAGGGCTTTTGCCCAACGGGATGCACGTATTGAAATTATTCAGAGACTGCTCGGGCGAACGCAGCCCGCGTCGAACTGCAATCGGCGCCAGTTTGGTCGTCGCGTCAGTCGCAGGCTGTTCTCCCTCGAGGCGTCGTGTCTAATATCGGGTGCAGGCGAGCTGAGCAATAGACATTCGTGTGAAGAATACCTTATGGATCGAGTCGCAGCGCCATCATCGTCGCATCGTCGAACGGCTCGGCGCTGCCTCGGAAGGTGCGGACCGCTGTTTCGACGCGCTCGAGGACACCGTCGGCGCTTTGATCGTGCTCCGACGCGAGCAGTGCCTGGAGGCTCTCGGCGCCGAACATCTCTCCTGCGCTGTTTTCTGTTTCAACCAGGCCGTCCGTATAGAAGAAGAGCAGATCGCCGGGTCCGATTTCGACGCTTGCGTGCGTGTAGCCTTGACCTGAGAAGAGCGCGATCGGCATGCCGGTCGACGACAGGGGTCGGATCCCGCCGCTGGCGCTCAACAGGAACTGCGGATTGTGCCCGGCGTTGACGTACTGCAGCCGGCGTCCGTCCGCGTCGAGAATCGCCAAGAACAGTGTCAGGTACACACCGCGTGGCGTATTCCGGTCGACCTCACGATCGAGGTCGTCAGCGAGCCGCGGAAGATCGGTCTCCAGCGGGAGCCGCGCACGCAGGGTCGCCTGAATATTTGCCATCAGGAGGGCCGCGCTCACACCCTTCCCCGAGACGTCGCCAACGAGCAGCGCCATCCGGCCGTCGGGAAGGGCGAAGTAGTTGAAAAAATCTCCACCGACCTCTCGCGCCGGAATCGACACGCCTTTGATTTCAGCAGGCCCAAGCCGCAGCGGCGTCCTCGGCAGCATTTCCGTCTGAATCAGCCGTGACAACTCGAGCTCGCGGCGGAGGCGCTCCTGCTCGACGACGAGCGCCTGATGCCGTTCGAGGTCCTGCGCCATCTTGTTGAATGACGCAGCCAGCGCGCCGAGCTCGTCCTGCGACCGCACCGGCACGCGCGTTTTGAAGTCTCCGCCGGCAAGCTGGCGGACGCCGGCGCTCAGCTCGGAGACGCGGCGCGTCATTCGATGTGAGATGGGCACGATCCCGATGCACGCCAGCGCGATGACGAGCATCCCCATCGAGAGGTTGCGGAGCGACATGGTGCGGATTTCACGAAGCGACTCGCCAATCGGCCTGACGATGCCGAAGGTGAGACCGCGAGAATCGCGCCGGGCGACGACGACGTAGTCGCCAATTCTGCGCGGCGCGCCGTTTGCCGCAACAGGGGCGACGTGAGCGACGTCGAGCGCCTGCAAACGAGAGCGGCTCGCGTCATCAGCGGTGTAAAGCGAGCCCTTGCGATCGATGGCAAACGGGATTTCCCCCTGATCGCGCCGGGCGAGCGGCAGCACCATGCGAAGCATGCGATCGAGGTTGATCATCGCGTTCGCTTTCCCCATCAGCTTTCCGCGTTTCCTGACGGCGACCTCGACGCGCGGTCCATCGACATCCATCTGCAGCTTGCGCGCCTCCGCAGCTTTTGCCGTGGCTTCCCGGGTCGCCTCTGTTGCGGCCGCAATCGCGGCCTCTGTCGCATGACTCTGCAACGCGCTGTCGATCAGCGGACCGAGTTGTACCGGCAAGCCGTCGGTCGCGCCGCGGGCCGACTGCCGAACCTGCTCCATGATGTGGGGAACGTCGACGACGATCACACCACGCCGGCTGGGTGGGCCGCTTGGCGGCTTTGGCGGCATTGGCCCGCGGGGCGTACGCGGGACTGGAGGACCGGCGCTCGAAGGGGGTGGTTCTGGAACTTCGGCCGGATGAAACTCGACGCGGTCGATCAGAGACGCGGCGTCGCCGAGCATCGGCGCGACGCGCCTGCGGACCACATCAGGATCCGGATTGAATTCGGGATCCGCCTCCGGCGCCTCGAACAGGCGATCCATCCGAAGGCCGACGTCGGTCGTGATAACGTCCATCCGCCGCGCGATGTCCGTGGCGCTCTGCGCGGCTTCCTTCTGGGCTGCCCGTTCGAACGCCTGGACAGACGATGCATACCAGAACAACGTAACGGCGCTCAGCGGAACGACCGAAAGAACGAGGAACGCGATGATCAGGCGCGTGCGGAGCGACATGTCGTTGCCTTCTAGTGCAGTATATTCACTGTGCGGCCTGACGAGAGGAGCTCGTATCGTGAAACGCTCAATGACGATTGTACTGGCTGTTTCCGCGTGGTTCGTGGTTTTCACCGCCGGCGGTATGGCCCAGACCGAGAAGCAAACGGAGCGGCTCAAGAATGCGGCGACGGCGCTGCAGGAGATTCTCGGGATGCCCGACAGCCTTCCGAAGGACCTGCTAGATCGCGCCGAGTGCGTCGTCATCTTTCCGTCGGTCAAGAAGTTCGCGGTCGGTATCGGCGGCAGCTACGGCCGCGGCGTCATCGTGTGCAGGGGAGGAGAGAAGTTCGACGGCCCCTGGGGAGCACCGGCGATGTTCGCGCTCGAAGGGGGCAGTATCGGCCTCCAGCTCGGCGGTCAGGCAACGGACTTCCTCCTCCTCGTGATGAACGATCGTGGTGCGGAATCGGTGCTGACCAGCAAGGTCAAGCTCGGCGCCGATGCGTCAGCGGCGGCCGGGCCCAAAGGACGGACCGCGGGGGCATCGACCGACATCGTCATGCGTGCCGAGATTCTGACGTACTCGCGTTCGCGCGGACTGTTTGCAGGTGTGTCGCTGGAAGGATCGACGCTGAGATCGGACGGGGACGCGAACAAGAACCTCTACGGTCGCGAGCTGAGCGCGAAGGAAATCGTGCGCGGCAACGCAGTCGCCGTACCCCAATCTGGGACAGCGCTCGTCGATTTGCTCAACAAGCGGTCACCGAAGAATCTCTCCGACAGGCCTCAGTAAGTAAGTCATCAACGTGTCGGGCGCGGAAAGGGCTCGGGTCGATGCCGACCATTTCCGATCAGTGCGCGCGTCGCTCGGGACAGGAAGCTGCTGCGGATCGGCGCCCTCGGGCTCGACGTGTCTCCGCCCGCGGCAGGGACGGTGTGCGCCTCTGCGATAGGTGGCCCCAGCCGAGCCGCCGGCGGACGAACCGGCATTCGAGGAGCTGTCGGCGGTCGGGGCGTCGTCCCGCGCGTGACTGGAATTCGGACGAGTTCATATTCGATTTGGACACGCGGACCAGTCGGGACCCTCGAGGGCTGCAGGGCCTGCTCGGGCCGCGGGGTCGCTCCAGGAGCCTCGGCAAATGACGGCACGAGCGCGACTGCCATCGACACGCACGTAATTACCGACAACGCCCTGGTGGTCATGTGACTGCCGAGAGCTAGAAACATGCCAGCTGAAGGAGATAAAGCAGTGCACGAACTGTGCTAGGTTGACCCATGCACCCGTGGCACGACTGTTACGTAGACGACGCGCTGGTCGAGGCGGCATTCCCGGTGATTATCGAGGTGCCGAAAGGGAGCGTCAACAAGTACGAGCTCGATAAAGAAACGGGGCTCCTGCGGCTCGACCGTGTGCTCCACAGCGCCGTGCACTATCCGGCGGATTACGGCTTCATCCCACGCACGTTCTGCGATGACGGCGACCCGCTCGATGCGCTGGTTCTGGGCCAGGAACCCGTCCATCCGTTGACGATCGTCGAGGCGCGCGCGATCGGGGTCATGCGGATGCGCGACGAAAAGGGGGTCGACGACAAGATCGTCGCCGTCAGCGTGCGCGACCCCGCCTTCGCCGACTACTCGGACAGATCACAGCTTCCTGCGCACATGCTCCGGCAGATCCGGCGATTCTTCGAGGACTACAAAGTCCTCGAGCACAAGCAGGTCATCGTCGAGGATCTGCTCGGGATCGCGGACGCGGTTCGAATCATCCGCGAGGCGCTGGATCTGTATCGGCAATTGAGGCGCGGCGAACTGAAAGTCTTGCCGACGGGAGCGTCGCGTGGCTGACGCGGACGACATCGAGCGTTTGATTCTCGAGCTGCACGCGAGCACGGACGGTACCGTCCCGATCGATTCCGAACGGGGAACCGGACGTCTGGAACGCTGGCTTCGCGTCCTGGCGTCGCGCAATGGCAGCGACCTGCTGCTGGTTGCAGGCGTGCCCCCCTTGGTGCGCGTCGACGGGTGTGTTTCACCGCTCGACGAGGGACTGCTCGACGGCATCGACATCGAGGAGGTGGTGCTGCCCGCGTTGCCGGCGCACGCACAGCGGCAGTACCGGTCCGCGCAGATTGCCGACGCGTCCTTCCGAATTTCGGGCCTCGGACGTTTCCGGATCAATCTGCACCGGGAACGGGGTCGCGCGGCGGCAGCCATCCGACTGCTGCCGACGCGTGTGCCGGCGCTCGCGACGCTCAAGCTGCCGCCGGCGATCGACGCGCTCGCGCGTCTTCCACGCGGCCTCGTGCTCGTGGGCGGCGCGACCGGATCGGGCAAGACCACCACGCTCGCTGCGCTCGTCGAAGAGATCAACCGTCGTGACGCGAGGCACATCGTCACGATTGAAGATCCAATCGAGTACGAGCACGTCCATCAGCGCAGCGTGATCGAGCAGGTCGAGATTGGCGTCGACGCGCCGGACTTTCCAACTGCGCTTCGCGCTGCCCTGCGTCAGGCGCCCGACGTTCTCGTCGTCGGCGAAATGCGCGACCCCGAGACGATGCGCATTGCGTTGGCAGCGGCCGAGACCGGGCATCTCGTTCTCTCGACGCTTCACACCACGGACATCGCATCGACCGTGTCCCGGATCGCAGATTCGTTTTCCGCCGAGCGGCAGAACACGATTCGGCAGGAGCTGGCGATGGCGCTTGCGGCGATCATGACGCAAATGCTCCTGCCTCGCGCCGGCGGCGGCCTCCTGCCAGCCGCGGAGCTGCTCATGGTCGGTTACGGTGCCCGACAGCACATCCGCAAGAACGCGCTGCAACATCTTCATCAGGAAATCACGATCACACGGCGCCACGGTTCGATCTCGTTCGAGGAGTCGCTCGCGCGGCTCGTGCGCGAAGGCCAGGTCGAGTGGCGCGAAGCACACGGACGCGCTGCGCACGTCGAGGAATTCGAGCAGCTGGCCGGGCATGGATGATGCTTCCGGCCGCCGCATCACTGGGTTTCTGCGCGCCGCAGGCGCGCACCGCCGGAGCGGAGCGGGGCGTAGGGGCCCCGCGAGCGACGCCGACCGGGGTCCCCGGCGCGCGTGTTTTGCACGCTGGGGGGAGGTGGGACGACCGGCGGGGCGAAGCCCCCCGGGTCTTAATTCGACAGGAGGCAGCAGATGACGATTGTTCGGCGTTCCCTCGCCGTGTTGTTGTCGATACTCTTCATCGCCCCTTCCGCGGGCGCGCAGGATCGCCAGGGTCACGTCATTCAGCGAGCGGCGCTCGACCGTGCGATCCAGGAGCGCGTGATTCAGGAGAAAACGGATCGTGACGCGATCGTGTCGCTGCTCCGTCGTTCCGAAGTGCGGCAGGTCGCGGCACGCGCCGGACTCTCAGTCGAGAAAGTGGAGGCCGCAGTGTCGACGCTGCAGGGTGACGATCTGCGGGAGATCGCGAGGCAGGCGCGACACGTGCAGGACGATCTCTCCGGCGGCGCATCCACGATCACGATCTCCACGACCACGATCATCATCGTTCTGCTGATCATCATCCTGATAGTCGTCATCGCCGATTGATGCGCGAAACGTTGCGAGCGTTCGTGGCCGTGGCCGTCGCCGTCATCGCCGCGACGGCGCCGACTCTCGGTGTTGCCGCGCCTGGCACGGGCGGAGTCGTGCGACTGCTCGACGTCCCGTTTCTGTCTCAAAGCGAGCTGCTCTGCGGCGGGGCAGCGGCCGCGATGGTGATGCGGTTCTGGCGGTCGACGGAGATTCATCCCGATGCTTTCAGGGACCTGGTCGATCCGCGGCGCGGCGGAATCGACGGGGCGGATCTGGTGCGTGCGCTCCACGATCGCGGATGGGGCGCGACATCATTCGTCGGTGACGCGGCACTCGTCCAGTTGCAGCTCGCGAAACATCGACCACTCGTCGCCCTGATTGAGGATCGACCGAACAGATTCCATTACGTCGTCGTTGTCGGCTGGATCAGCGGACGAGTCGTCGTACACGATCCTGCGCGGGCACCTTTTCGAAGCCTCGACGAGAACGCATTCCAACGCGCGTGGTCCAGATCCGGCCGATGGACGCTGTTGATCCTTCCGCCCAGTACGGCGCCCGGATCGCCATCACCTGAAGACGAAGCACGCCGTGAGGCTGCGAACGACACAAATCCCTGCACGACAATGGTAGGCGAGGGCGTGCGGCTGGCGGGTGCTGGTGACCTCGAGGCTGCGCAGCATCTGCTGGAGCTCACGTCTGAAGCGTGTCCCGAGGCGGCCGGACCCTGGCGGGAGCTCTCGGGCTTGCACGCGCTGAAACAGGAATGGCCGCTGGCTGCAGCGGCCGCCCGCGAGGCACTCGCGCGGGACGCGCGCGACGAACACGCCGCCCGGATTCTCGCGACGAGCCTCTATGTCCAGGGACGTGCGGATGCGGCCCTGACAGCCTGGAATGCTCTCCACGAGCCGCGGCTCGATCTCGTGCGCGTCAAGGGTCTAGAGCGGATGAGACATGTCGTGGTCGAGCGTGCGATCGGCCTCGCAGCCCGCACGTCCGTGACGGCCAACGGACTGGTCCGAGCGCGCCGACGTATTTCCGAGCTGCCAGGAGTCATGGGATCGCGCGTGACGTTCACTCCCGGCGAGGACGGTCGGGCAGACGTCGATGTCGCAGTAATCGAACGGCCAGCTGCACCATTCGGCTCGCTTGCGCTCGTCGCTGCGGGCGTACGTGCCGTCGCCGATCGGGAAATCACCACGTCGTTTGCGAACCTCGCCGGCAGCGGCGAAGTCGTGTCCGGATCGTGGCGATTGTGGGAACATCGTCCGCGGACTGCGTTCACCTTCAGTGCACCGTCGCCCTCGGATCGGCTCGGTGGAATCTGGACGTTGAGTCTCTTCGACGAACGCCAGACCTACGGACGCGGGTCATCCTTCACAGAGCGGCGCCGCGGGGCGTCTTTGCAAGTCTCCGATTGGGCGACGGCCGATCTGCGTTGGCAGGCAAATGTCGGAGTCGATCGCTGGACGGATTACGGACTGTCCACATGGGTAGGGGGCGCGGTGCAGCGGCTCGCGTTCGGCGACCGGCTGACGCTGGAGGGTCACGCTGTGCTCGCAGGTGCCGTTCGCACGGCGACGGCCGGGTTCTCGGCGCAGTGGCGCTCGGATCCGCACAACGAAGGCACGGTGTGGCTGGCGAGGGTCGGAGTGGACATCGCCGGCGCCAATGCACCACTCGCCCTCTGGCCAGGCGCTGGTACGGGTCAGGCCCGCGACGCGCTGTTGCGAGCACATCCGCTGGTCGATGATGGCGTCATCCACGATGGCGTCTTCGGTCGGCGACTGTTCCACACGGGAGCCGAATGGCAGCGCTGGACGCACTTGCCGGCAAAGCCGTTGAGGATTGCGCCGGCGCTGTTCGTAGATTTCGCGCAAGCAGCGCGGGGCCTCCCAGACTCGAATACGAACGCGCAGGCAGATGTGGGCGGGGGACTCCGCGTCTCGATGATTGGCATGGGTATATTTCGCGTTGATGTCGCCCGCGGCGTCCGGGATGGTGCGACGGCAGTATCGATCGGGTGGGAGAAGCGGAGGTGAAAACAGGTTCACAGACTCCTTCCGATTCTCTCTTGCAGCTTTTCCCGGTATCCGCGACTGAGCGTCAGTCGTGTGCCACTCCTCAGGAAGACGACGTACTCACCGTTGAACCACGGCTGGAGCTCTTTCACGCGCTCGATGTTGACGATGTGCGATCGATGGATTCGGAAGAACGTATCCGGGTCGAGGCGTGATTCGAGCGTGCTCATCGTCTCGCGGAACAGGTGTGCGTCGCGGCCGACGTGCAGCTTGACGTAGTTTCCGGCCGCTTCGATCCAGTCGATCTCGTCCGCGCGGACGAAGAACACCCGGCCGCCCGACTTGATGACGAACCGCTCCAGCCGTGGAGCCGCGCGGAGGTCCTGCACCAGCGCCAGGAGGCGACGTTCCAGATCGCCATTGCCCGGCCGCTCCAGCTGCTGCCGCGCGCGCGCGAGCGACTGCCCGAAGCGCTCGCGGTCGAAAGGCTTCAGGAGGTAATCCAGCGCGTGCACGTCGAACGCGCGCAGGGCGTACTTGTCGAATGCCGTCACGAACACGATGAGCGGCAGGCGATCGGGGCGGACGGCTTCGATGACTTCGAACCCCGTCGCACCCGGCATCTGCACGTCGAGGAGCACCAGGTCCGGATGCAATCGGTCGATCGCCTCTATCGCCTCCGTTCCGTTCTGACACTCCGCGACAATCTGCAGCCAGGTTTCACCGGCCAGCAGCATGCGCAGCCGCTCGCGTGCCAGCGGCTCGTCGTCGGCGATCAGAACGCGCGTGAGTCGCCGAGTTTCTGTCATGCGACGCGGATTGACGCGTGATCGGCGCCGGACGGCATGCGACGGAACGGAATCTCGATCCGCACCGCGAGGCCGGCCGACCCGTCGGAGAATTCGAGGCGATGCGCGTCGCCGTACAGGCATTCGAGACGGTCGCGCGTGTTCGAAAGGCCGACGCCGTTGTGCAGGTTGTGGCGCGCGCCTGGGCTCAGGCCGACGCCGTCGTCGCGAACCTCGAGCCAGAGCGAGTCGCCACGCCGCCGTGATGCAATCGCGACGAGCCCCTGCCCGCTCCGAGGCGATACACCATGCTTGATCGCGTTCTCCACGAGCGGCTGCAGGATGAGGCGCGGCACTTGCGCGTCGAACGTGTCGGGATCGATATCGAAGCGCACCGACAGACGATCCTGGAACCGCGTCTGTTCGATCTCGAGATACTTCTGAAGAAACTCCAGCTCTTGCTGCAGCGATACGCCCGTTGCGCCAGATGCCTCGAATGCCAGCCGGAGAAGATCGCTCAAGCGGCTGATCATGCGATCGGCGGTGTCAGGACTCGTGTGGACCAGCGTGGAGATGGCGTGGAGCGTGTTGAACAGAAAGTGGGGATGCAGCTGCGCTTCGAGCGTTTTCAGCCGCGCTTCCACCAGACTCGTTTCGAGCTGGGCGGCTTTGATCTCGCGCGCGCGCGACTCACGATAGTAGCCGAGCGCGTAACTCAGACCGACAATCGCTGCGTACGTCATCAGCGCCCAATCGAGTTGATTGAGATACTGGCGTTGGACGAACGTCATCCAGTCGACGTAGTCCGGTTTCCCCGCCGACGGCCAGAACGTCGAACGAACGGCAAGCATCGCCGCCGTGTGAAGAACGGAAAAGACCGCGGCAGCCGCTGCGTGGACGAGCAGCGATCGGAACCACTGGTTCGAGTCGAGACGAAACCGGTGCGCGAGGCGGAAGATCGGCAGCGTGAGTCCCGCGGGAACGTACCAGTAGGCGAGATTGAGAATCAGCAGGTGGACGACTTCGACGTCCATGCCATCTTTGGCACTGAGCGACGTCAGACGGTATGCCTGCAGCGTGGAGAAAAGGCCGAGCAGCGTCGCGCCAATGAAGACCGAACGGACGGGAGGCGTCCACGTTTTTTGCATTAGCGCAACTATCCGGTGTGTAGAGGAATCCGTCAAGAAGGAATCGTCCGAAAACGGACGATCGGGATGCCTGAACATCCCTGAATCCAGGAGGTTCGTCAGCAGAGAATGCTTCTTGGTCACGCTAATGAACGTGTTCGTCCCTGCGTGACGTACGTGGCGCTTGGAAGAAGGCAGGAAGTGGCTCTTTACTCCGCAGCCAACACGATGAGGGTCGCGTCGTCCTGGAATCGGCCGCCGCTAAATGCCGCGACGGCATCGGCAAGCCGTGCCTGGAGTGCCGGAGCACTGCAGCTTCGGTTCTCGACGGCGAGTGCAATCAAGCGATCTTCACCGAACTCGTCGTCGATGTCGTTTCGGGCTTCGGTAATTCCATCCGTGAACAGCACGAGGCGATCGCCGGTCGCAACGGCCACGCGCCCCTGATCGTACACACCGTCGTTGAAAACGCCGAGGACGGCGCCGCCGCGCTCGAGGCGTTCCACGTCACCACTGGACCGGACGAGGATTGGCGGATAGTGCCCCGCGTTGGCGAATGTAATCGTGCCGTCGTCTGCGTCGACGACGCAGTAGAAAAAGCTGATGAAACGACCCTCTGCGATGTGGCCGCAAAGAATGCGGTTGACCAACTGGCAGAGCTCGGCTGGCTGCGCCGCATCGGTCGCGAAGGCGCGTACAGCGGCCTGCAGGTTCGACATCAGCAGTGCAGCAGGAATCCCTTTGCCAACGACATCGGCGACCGAGAGGCCGACCCTCGTCCGGCCGAATGCAATTGCATCGAAGCAATCGCCGCCGACGCCTGCCGCAGGTTGCCACGACCACCCAATCTCCCAGCCCTCGAGCTGAGGCATAACTGACGGCAACAGCTTGCGCTGAATGCGCAGCGCCTCCTCGAGCTCGCGTTGCTCCTGCTCGTGACGCTGGCGACGAGCGCGGCCTTCGTCGATCTCCGCGCGCAAGGTTGTGACGAGCTGCTGGTTGTCCCACGGCTTCTGCACGAAATCGCGAACGCCTCGCCGCATGGCCTCGACGGCGAGATCCACCGATCCCCATCCCGTCATGACGATGACCGGCAGCATGCTGTCGATCGCCTGCACGCGTCCGAGAAGATCGATACCTTCGCGACCGGACGTCGTATCGCCGGTGTAGTTCAGATCCATCAGCAGGAGATCGAACGTCCGGCTCTCGACGGCCGCGAGGACGGCTTCGGGCGACGTCACCGCGTCCAGCTGCATGCCTTCACCCTTGAGCAGCAGCCGAAGGGCGTCGAGCAGATCGGGCTGATCGTCCGCGACGAGAATCCGCGGCGCGAGTGCGCAGGGCGTGGTCATGGTTGCGGCGGACTGTCCAAGAGGTATGCCACGAAGAGTTGGACGTCGGAATCCGCGAAAAGGTGCACATTGGCTCCGTGCTGGCGCTTTCGTCATCCTGTCGGATGTCCGCTTCCGAACAGCCGGTTCCCAGAAGCGGCGGACTGCCCGGCTGAAAACCGCGGGCCAGCGACGTTCTCGGTTCCAGCCTTCGCCCGCAGATGCGCGCCAAGGCTAGCCAACGTAGCCTTGGCGGAGTCGGCCGCGTGGTTTGCGAGCCACGGTGGCAAGCCCAGTGCCTGGCTCTACGATGGTTCGGTTTTTGCCTCGATGATCCCGAGGCCCCACACCTGGACACGCTCGCTCAGGACTTTCGATTTGCGCTGCGGAGCTTGGCCAAGCATCCGGGATTCACAGTCGTCGCGATCGTGACGCTGGCGCTCGGGATCGGTGTGAACAGCTCGATGTTCACAATTGTGAATGCGGTCGTCCTGCGGCCGCTGCCGTTCGCGCATGCAGAGCGCCTCGTTCGTGTGACCGGTGATTTCCGCGGAACCGGTGCGATGGACGTCGGCCTCTCGCCGCCTGAACTCTTCGACTACCGTGATCGAGCAGACCTCTTCGACGAGATTGCCGGCGTGTATCCGATCAACGCGAACCTGACGCAGGTCGATCAGCCGGAGCGCGTCGAAGTGCTGCTGGTGAGCCCATCCTATTTCTCCGTGTTGGGCGCGCACGCGGCGTTCGGCCGCGTGTTCGGTCCCGAAGACAATCATCCCGGCATCGCGGAAATCGTCGTGATCAGCGATGCATTGTGGAAGCGGCGATTTGGTGGAGCCCCCGACACGATCGGACGGAAGCTCCGCATCGACGACGACTGGTACACGATCGTCGGAATCATGTCGCCCGGATTCAGGCATCCGGGCAGATCGCTGCGTACGGATGTGGAGATGTGGGCGCCGACGGGCTTCAGCGCTGCGCCGTTTTCGGCGCCAATGCGCGGAGCGTACATTCTGGCTGGAGGGATCGCGAGACTGAAGCAGGGTATCAGCCTGAGGGACGCGCAGCAGCGCCTCGACGCGTTCGGCCGGCAGCTGAGAGCCGAGTTTCCGTCCGACTACCCTGCGCGCGGGAACTGGTCGCCACGCCTGATTCCATTGCAGGAGGACGTCGTTGGACCGACGGGGTCACTTCTGCTGGTTCTGCTCGGCGCCGTCAGCTTCGTCCTGCTTATCGCGTGCACCAACGTCGCCGGCCTGCTGCTCGCGCGCGCGGCCTCCCGGCATCGCGAGCTCGCCGTCCGACGGGCTCTCGGTTCAGGACGTGCCCGCATCGCACGCCTGCTGGTGACCGAGAGCCTGGTGCTCTCGCTCGCCGGCGGCGTCGTCGGTCTGCTCTTCGCCGTCTGGGGCGTCGATGTCCTCGTCTCGCTGGTCCCCGACCGGCTTCCGCGGATCTCGGAGATCAGGCTGGATGGCGCCGTCGTCGCGTTCACGTTCGGCGTCTCGATCCTTACCGGCATCATCTTCGGCCTCGTACCGGCCGTGCAGTCTTCCAATCCTGACGTTGTCGGATCGCTAAAGGACGCGCGATCGTCTGCTACGCGATCCCGTCGCGCGGCCCGCGGCGCGCTGGTCGTCTGTGAATTCGCGCTGGCCATGGTGCTGCTGGTCGGAGCGGCGCTGCTGGTGCGGAGCTTCTGGCGACTGCAGCAGGTCGATCCGGGCGTGAATGGTTGCGGCGTGTTGACGGCGCGTCTCTGGTTGCCGCAGCCCAACGATCCGAAGAGCGGGCGCTATTACGCACCCGCGGCGCGTGTGGCGCTCTTCGACGACATCCTGCGCCGCGTTCGCGCGCTTCCGAGCGTGCAATCGGCTGCAATCGTCCAATCGTTACCGCTCGATGGCAACCGAGGATTGACGTCGATCACAATCGAGGGCAGGGAAGTCACCACGGCGGGCGCGCTGCCTCGAGTGCGATTCAACTTCGCCTCACCCGATTACTTCGACGTGATGCGCATCCCGATTCTGCAGGGCCGACGATTCGAAGCATCCGACGACAGCCGCAGTCAGCCGGTCGTCATCATCAACCAGCTCCTCGCGCAGCGGCAGTTCGCCGGTGTCGATCCGATTGGTAAGCGAATCACGATCGGCCGGCCGAACCCGAGGAACCCGTGGCTCACGATTGTGGGCGTGATGGGAAATGTGCTCGATGACAATCTCGATGCACTGGCACAGCCGGCAGTGATGACGCCGCTCGGACAGGTGTCGAACCTCTCAATCGGTCTGGTCGCAAAGGTTACCGGCGATCCGGCGCGGGTCAAGGAATCGCTCGCACGAGCGGTTCGCGACGCTGACGCGGACCTGCCTATCTTTGCCGTGCGCACCATGGACGAAGTCGAGGCCACCGCGTCGGCGTCGCGCCGCTTCTCGATGCGCGTGCTTGGCGGGTTTGCGTCGCTCGCGCTGGTCCTGGCCGCAATCGGGATTTACGGAGTGATGTCGTACCTGGTCGGTCAGCGGACGCGCGAGATCGGAATCCGGATGGCGCTCGGCGCCCGACCGATTGCCGTTACCGGCCTGGTTGTGTCCCACGCCCTGAAGCTGGCCGCCATCGGAGTTGGGGTCGGCGTGGGCGCCGCGCTGTTCCTGACGCATCTGATGGGCACGATGCTGTTTCAGGTCAGCCCGACGGATCCGTCGACGTTCGTGGTGATCGCCTCGATGCTCGCGGCGACTGCGCTTGCCGCAGCTGCCATCCCCGCGCGGCGCGCGGCGTCGGTGGATCCGACGGTCGCGTTGCGGGCAGAGTAGCAACGGTGCGAGCAGGCAGACTTTGGGCTTTGGGCTCGGCCTGGGCCCCCGGGAAAACCTCGCGGCCGTGCGGTCTAAAGCCTAAAGCCTTGAGTCAACAGCCGCTCACGGCTCCTTACTCCTGCCCGCGCCGGATGAACGACGGAGCCGAATCGTACCGCCAAATGATTCCAGATTGACCTGCGCGCTTCCGTTCCCCATCGAGTAGATCGCGCGCTTCCCGCGCCGGACTTCCTCGGTCGCTTTCAGCGGAAGACCGCCGGCGTGGAACTCCCCGTTGTAGGTGCGCACCGTGAACGTTGCGCCGGCGTTCTCCGGTACGGTCATCGTGATGTCCCCGTTGTGCGTGACGAGGCTGTAGCGCGCTCCGTCTGCCAATCCGGCGTCGCATGTGATGTTCCCGTTGACCGTGCTGACGTCGACGTTCTTCGAATCGATCTTCGAGAGCGAGATTGATCCGTTGGTCGTCTCTGCGACGATCTCGCCGCTCGCGCCGGTGATCTTGATTCCTTCGTTGACGGAGCTGACGTTGACCCGCCCGCGCGCGCCGTCGACGATCACTTCGCCCTGCACCGATCGTGCGGTCACGTACCCCGACCCGCCTTTGACGACGATGTCGCCGCGGTTCGTTTCGGCGGATACCTCACTTTGCGCCCCGTCGACCATGACGAAGATGAAGGTGCCTTCGACCTTGACCGGCATCCAGCTCGGCGAAGTGATTTCGTAATCGACCGCGCCTGCTGGGCCGCCCGAGGCCTTGACCAGTACGCCAGTGTCCGTAGTCCGAATGTTCACGCGGGTCCGCGTCGAATGCCGTGCCTGCACGCGGAGCTGATCCTTGTCCCACGTGTGGATCACGACCTCGCCGGCGAAGTTCTGGATCATCAACCGGGCGCCGCGTGTGACGGGGACCGTCTGGTCCGATCGCGGGCTGTCCTGTGCGGGCTCTTGCGCCACCGCGGGCTTGCCTGCAAGCAGGCCGGCCAGCGCGGTTGCGCTGATGAGGATCCTGGTTCGGGTCATCGCGTCTCGTGTGCCTGTCGAAGCATTCGTCAACTTTCCTGATCGGCCAGCGCGTACGCGCGCCGCAACAACGCAAGCTTCCGCCTCTTCGCGTCTGCGAGATGGTCGTTGAGATACGCATCGGCCGGATCGGCGGCCAGAGCGCGCCGGCACTGCTCGATCGCTTGATCGATCGTCCGGAGGTTCTCCTGGAGAACGCGGACCGTCTCGGGATCCAGCTTCGATCGTCCCTCTTCGAGAATCTTCTCGAGATCCGCGATCGCTTCGTCGTAGTGCGCATCGGCAACGCTCGCGGGTGCGAACCCCGGAGCGATCGGCTCGTCCGGCGTCTTGCCTGCAATCGTCGGAAGCTCAGTTTGCGATCCACCATGCCTGGCGAGCCACACGGCGCCACCGGACGCGATCATCAGCGCGAGGCTTGCCGCGACGAGCTGAGGCAGCGTGAACGAGAAGCGCCGCGACGGCGTACCGCGACGGAAGGAGGCGAATACACGGCGCGGTCGCGGATCGAGGCGCGCAGCGACGCCGGGCCAGAGCTCCGACGACGGTGGAGTATCCACGAGTGCGGCAGCCCGTCCGGCAACCTCTCGTAACTCGTCGAGCGTGCGGCGGCAGGATTCGCACTGTGCCAGATGTGCGCCAATTGCCGCCCGCTCGTGCGCGGGCAGATCCTCGTCGTCCAGGTACTCCGAGAGCCGATCGCTGTATGGGTCGTCCGTGATCATCGTCCTGTACCCGTGAACCGCTACCGGGAACCGGGAACGGGGAACCGGTGAACCTCAGCGGCCGTCATCGTTCACCGGCCGTTACCGCGCCCGTCCCTGTTTCAGATGACGGCGCAGCATCATGCGGGCCCTGTGAAGCTGCGCCTTCGAAGTCCCGGCGGAAATACCCAGCATCGTTGCGATCTCGTGATGCTTGTAGCCCTCGACATCGTGCAGCACGAAAATTTCTCGCGCGCCGTCGGGGAGCGACATCAGCGCGGTTTCGAAATCCATCGAGAAGTCGCCGGACCGCGCTGGCGCCGCAAGTTGATTGAAGATCTCCTCGCCGTCGTGCAAGCGGTGACGGCGTACGGTGTCGCTGCGAAACCGCTCGATCACCACGTTGACAGCGAGGCGATGGAGCCACGTCCCGAACGCCGAGTCGCCGCGGAACGTTCCGAGCTTCTGCCACACGCGGACGAAGACGTCCTGCGTGATCTCGTCTGTATCGCGACCGCCTGCCATGCGCCGGACGAGGCTGTGCACGCGGGGCAGGTGAGTCCTGTAGAGGTGCTCGAAGGCATGGACGTTCCCCGCCGCGGCATCCGCCACGTAGTCGACTGCCTCGACACCGCTCGGTATCTGGTTGCTGTGAGACCGCAGTGCTGTTGCTCCCGTCCGGCACCCCACCGCGCCGAAGACGCGCGGCGAGGACCCCGCCTGAGGGCGCCGTACCGCGCCAAGGACGCGGCGCGGGGCGGCTTCAGCGCACCCCACAGCGCCAACGCGCGGTGGGGACCCCGCTTGGCACCCCGCCGCGCCAACAACGCGCGGTGGGGACCCCGGTTCAGGCAGCAGCGCCATTGCGGCCTGCGTCGCGTCAGCCGCTCGCAAGCTCCTCTCCTGCACCAGCTTGGACGGGCTTGAACCGGTGAAAGGTTTAAAGGCTTACCGAAGGACCTGATACGGATCGATGGGCGTCCCCTCCCACCAGTGTTTGTCGGGCGTCAATCGAAACACCGCGAAGTGCAGGTGGGGCGTATGCTCAGGGGCATTGCCAGAGGTCCCCACGAATCCGATTGTCTCGCCGCGCCGGACTGTCTGCCCTTCACGGAGCCCATCCGCATACCGCTCGAGATGGGCGTAATAGTAGCAGTAGCGCTCAGTTGGATCGAATTGGTAGATTGTGATGCCGCCAGCCTTGCTGAGAAAAAGACGCGCAATCCTCCCGTCCTCCACAGCCATCACCGGCGTGTTCTTCGGCGCGACGATGTCCAGGGCCTCGTGTCGACGCCCATCCCGGGCGTCCGTGAACTGACTGGACAGTTGATCGACACGTACGCCCGCGACGGGAACCTGAAGGTCTCGATCGCGCAGTTCCGCCGCACTTTCGAGAAGGGGACCGACCGTCGGTTCGCCGCGTCTTGCAGCGCCCGTCGTGGATACCGGCCGTTCCGACGGCTTGATAACGCCATCTGCGGAATCAACCGCATCCTTCCACTCGTCGCTCACGCCGGGGCCTTTGACTCGCTGCAACTTCGCAACGACGGATTCGATCGCGTCGCCGTGCTGCGACATCACGGCGAACGCCAGCAGCGCGCCACCGAGGAACCCGCAGGCCGCTCCCGCGCCGAAGGTGCGCACATCGTGTCTGATCGTTTCTGACTTCGTTCGAGCCACGTCAGTCCATGAAGACTACTTGCGTACCGGGTTTCACCAGACCGGCAAGTTTCAGCGCATCCCAGTTCGTCAGGCGAACACATCCGTGGGACTGGCTGCGCCCGATTGCCTCGGGTTCCGGCGTCCCATGAATGCCGTAATGTTCCTTCGAGAGATCTATCCACACGAGCCCGACCGGGTTGTTCGGACCGGGCTTGATGATCGCCTTCGTGTGAGTAGGGTCCGCGTCCCAAAACAGATCGGGGTTGTATCGAAACGTAGGGTTCAACAAGATCGCGTTGACTTTCCATTCGCCGATCGGCAGCGGATCGTGCATGCTCCCAATCGTGACCGGTGCGTACATGATCAGCTTTCCGCTCGCGTCTGCAACCGTCAACGCCGACGCAGATTGACTCACTGTGACGACGACATCCGGTCTGGCGAGAATCGCGGCCTGGTGCGCTTCCTTCGCACTCCCGCCGCTGGTGCCGGTCGGGCGGACACTTTCGGCGCTCGAGAACTCAACCCTCTCGATCGGAGCCACGAGCGGCTGCACGTTTGGAACGGTGATCTGCTCGCCGGCGGTAAACGCCGCGCCAGGGTTGAGTGAGCGAAGCAGCGCCGGCGTTGAGTGAAAGCGCTCGGCAAGGGCTTCGACGATGTCGCGGTAGTTGAGAGCGGGGAGATTCGATTGCTCCACCAGGTCGCCCGGGATGTCCGGCGAGTACTCGGCGGTGGCGTCCTGCTCGGTGATGACGTACCGGGTCAGCACGTCAGCGGGCACGGCTGCGGCATCACCCCCCTGCGACTGAAATGCCGCGAGCGCGCGCTCCGTGTTGCGTCCCACGTGGCCGTCGAGCACGCCGGGCGAGAAGCCGGCGCGATCCAGCATCACCTGAATCCCGAGTGCGTCAGGAAGCGTGGCAGCTGGCCGCTGCGCCTGACCACCCACGAGTGCGAGCGCCACGATCAATGACAGTGGCATGTCACGCTCCTGTCACTGCGCGCTCAACGGACCGCCGATCGCCGCCGGCCCGACGCTCGGCCGCTTCCGCTGCCGGCGTCATTCCGACTTCCACGAGGCGAAAGGGGCGATCGGGGAACGTCTCGCGCATCAATGCCATCGACACGTTGAACACCGGTGCGTTGCTGCGGGTGCGGCCTTCAATCCGCCCGTGGTGGGCGTGGCCGTGGAAAACTGCGCTTACCGAAAACCGCGTCAGCGGCTCTTCGAGTCGACTGCAGCCAAGGAACGGAAAGATCTCGCGCGGTTCTCCCTCGACCGTTTCCTGAATGGGCGAGTAGTGCAGAACCGCGATGAGCCGCTGCGTGCGAAGTCGTGCGAGCGCCGACTCGAGTTTCAACGCCTCGGCAACGGCCTCGTGCACGAACTTCTTCATGATCTCTTCTCCCCACGGCCCGAGTGCCCGGCGACCGAATCCACCGGCAAATCCCTTTACGCCGGCGAAGCCGATGCCGTGGATCTCCGTCGTGTCTCCATCGAGAAGCACCACACCCGCATCGACGAAGATCTTCTTGATCTCCTCCTGCTGTCCTGACTCGTAGTCATGGTTCCCGAGCACGGCGACAACGGGAATCTTGATACCCGTGGTGATCTCGCGCGTGAGGGCGCGTGCCTCTTCAACGAGCCCGTAATCGGTCAAATCGCCGCAGATGACCAGCACGTCCGAGGTGTCGCTGATTTGCGAGAAGAGCGGTTGAAGCGAACCCTGTGGTGCGGTCCGTCCGTAGTGAAGGTCGGCAATTGCAGCCACTCGAACGACATCTTTGACAGCCATGCGCCCTCACCCTCATTGCTGAGCAAATTGTGTTCCCTGGATCCGGCAACTCGGTAGCTCGGTGGCTCGGTGGCTCGCTAATGCAAGCAGGACGAAGGGTTATTCCGTCGGAACGAGCTACCGAGTTCACGAACTACCGAGCTACCGGCTCAGTTCGGCAAGTTGCTGATCGATGGCCTGGAGTGCTTGCTCGAGCATCTGGCGATGCTGTGGTGCGGTCGCTCGACGCAGATCGTCGATCGCGCGTGCGCGCGACAGCTCGAGCGTACGGCGCCGCTCCGCAACAACCCGCTGGTCCGGGGTTAAGGCCGGTCGCGCGGACGCCGGTCGCGCGGCCTCGTCCTGTTGCGCTTCGATGGATTTCGATTCCCAACCGCGTGCCATGACAGAGTCAGAGATCAGCCATAGATTCAGGCTTTAGGCTTATGGCTTTTGGCTTGGGCCCGTCGTGAAAACCGCCCCGGTGATGTACGGAGAGAGTTCACACACACAGTGATGGAAGCAACGCGCTGCACAAGAACGGCTTTCCGAAGGTGCGCCTACAGCCGAGAGCCGTGAGCCTAGAGCCTGACTGTCGCGGAACCGCCGCACCCGCTTGACGGTCTATATAATAACGATTCATGACGAGTTCGAGGACAGCCGCGCGCGTTGGTGTCGCAATTTGCGCGCTGTGGTTCGGCATCCAGTCGGCCGGGTGCCGGGCGAAGGAGGAGGCAGTCCCGGCACCGCAGCAATCGGTCGCGGCCGCGCCGGCTGCTGTGCGGTCCTCCACGGAACCGGAACGACCCAAGGTCGTCATTCTTGGCGACAGCCTCACCGCGGGACTCGGTCTGCTGGAAAGCCAGGCCTATCCTGCGCTGCTGCAGCAGAAGCTCGATGCGGCGGGCTATAAGTTCGAGGTAGAGAATGCGGGCGTTTCCGGCGATACGTCGGCGGGCGGTTTGAGAAGGCTCGACTGGGCGATGCAGGGGTCGGTCCGCGTCCTCATCGTCGCGCTCGGGGGCAACGACGGTTTGCGGGGCCTGTCGGCCGCGGACATGAAGAAGAACCTGTCGGAGATCATCGATCGCGCGCGGGCGCGCAACGTGACGGTCATTCTCGCGGGCATGGAGGCGCCTCCGAATTACGGTCAGGAGTACGCGGCAGCGTTCCGCCAGGTCTATCGCGATGTCTCGCGGCAGGAGCACGTGATCCTCATTCCGTTTCTTCTCGATAACGTCGCCGGTCATCCGGACCTGAACCAGCCTGACGGCATCCATCCGAACGTGCGTGGCGCGCAGATAGTCGCGAATACTGTCTGGTCGGCGCTCCAGCCAATCCTCGACCAGCTCGCGGCCTCGTCATGATCGAGTTGCGGGGCGTCTCGAAACGCGTGCCCAGCGGCAGCAGCACGCTCACGATCCTTCATCCGCTCGACCTCACGATTGCCGGCGGTCGCGTGGCTGCGATTACGGGGCCATCCGGCAGCGGCAAATCGACGCTGCTTGGACTGATTGCCGGCCTCGACGCGCCAACCGAAGGGCGCGTGATCATCGACGACGTGGACATCACCGCGCTCGACGAAGATCGGCTGGCGCGCCTGCGCGGGAAGCGCATCGGATTCGTCTTTCAGTTCTTCCATCTCCTCCCGTCGTTGACCGCATACGAGAACGTGCTCGTGCCAATGGAAATCGCGGGCGAGCGCGACGCGGCGAGACGCGCGAACGATCTGCTGGTCGAGGTCGGTCTCGCGGATCGACGGCATCACTATCCATCACAGCTGTCGGGCGGCGAGCAGCAGCGGGTGGCGATCGCTCGCGCCCTCGCGAACAACCCGCCAATCCTCCTCGCGGACGAGCCGACGGGGAACCTGGACAGCAACACCGGCCACCAGATTATCGAGCTGCTGCTCAACGTGAACCGCACGCGGGGCACGACGCTCGTCCTGGTGACTCATGACGCGGAGCTTGCCGCGCTCGCGGATTTCACCGTTGCGTTGAAGGATGGACACGCGGTGCGCGTGTCGAGTCGCGAGTCGGTCGCGGTCGGCGAATGACGTTCATCTTCCGCATGCTGGTTCGGGAACTGCGCGCGTCCTGGCGGCGGCTGTTGTTCTTCTTCATCTGCGTGTCGATCGGTGTGGGCGCGATTGTTGCGCTCCGTTCGATGATGCAGAGCCTGCGGACGGGTCTGATGCGCGAAGCCCGTTCGCTCATCGCCGCGGATGTCCTGGTGCAAACGAGCAGGCCGTGGGACCCGCAGGTGCGTGACCAGATCGACCGCGTGCTTGCGGCCGCCCCTGTCCTGGCGCGAACTGAAGCGATCGAAATGGCCACGATGGTCCGGCCGGAGGACGGCGCAGCGGTCGCCCGGATGGTGGAGCTCCGCGCGGTGCAGCAGGAGTTCCCGTTCTACGGAACGATCCAGCTGCAGGGCGGCGCCAGGTATTCGCACGATCTCTTGAGCGGCCGCGGCGCGCTGACCCGGCCGGAGTTGCTGGCGCAGCTGGGCATCTCTCAGGGAGATCGCATCTTCATCAACGGGCAACCGTTCACCGTCCGCGGCGTGATTACGAAGGAGCCTGGTCGGCGGGCGGGTGCCTTCAGCCTTGGGTCGCGCGTGCTCGTCGACTACGACGATCTCCAGCGCACCGGCCTGCTGTCGTTCGGCAGCCGCGCAACCTATCAGCTCCTGCTGCGGGTGCGCGAAGATGCCGTCGAGCGGCTGGCCGCAGATCTTCGTCGCGAGTTCAGGGACCGGTTCGTCAGCGTCCGATCGTATCGCTCCACTGAAGACCAGATCGGTGAAGACCTGAGCCGCGCCGAGAATTACCTGAGCCTTGTCGGGTTCGTGATCGTCGTGCTGGGCGGCATCGGCGTCTGGAGCGTCACCCGCGTGTTCGTGCGCCAGAAGTTTCGCAGCGTCGCGATTCTCAAGTGCGTCGGTGCAACGACACGTCAGGTCCTCGCGACGTATCTCCTTCAGGTCACGCTGCTCGGGCTCACCGGCAGCCTCATTGGCGTCGGGCTTGCGGCAATTGCGATCGCCTCCATTCCTCCCGCGGTGGCCGCGTCGTTCGGCGTCATCTCGTACGGCCTCACGAGCTCCGGCGTTCTACAGGGCGTCGCTGTTGGCGTGCTCGTATCGTTGTTGTTCGCGCTCGTTCCGCTGCTGGAGGTTCGTGCGGTCAAGCCGTTGTTGTTGATTCGAGGTGCCGCGGGACTGGACCACGGGCCGAAGCTGTCGGCTCGATCCAGTGCAGTCTCGCGGTTCAGGCGATTCGTTCGCAACGTCGACTGGCTTCCGATTGCTGCAACGGCTGTCGTCAGCGCAGCGCTCGTTGGCGTTGCGGCCTGGCAGGCGTCGTCGCTTCGCGTCGGGGTTCTGGTGAGCGTGGGCTTTGCCGGGATCGCGCTCGTTCTGCACGTTGCGGGCGCAGGGCTCGTCCGTGCCGTCAGGCCGCTATCGGTGGCGCCGTGGTTCCCGCTTCGGCATGCGGTCATTGGTCTTCGACGGCCGGGCAACCAGACGCGAGTCATCCTGCTCGCTGTCGGTCTTGGCAGCTTCTTCGTGCTCGGCGTGCGCGCGCTTCAGACGAACCTGCTCGGCGAGTTCTCGGTGGAGCTGCAGCGCGGCGGGCCCGACATGTTCCTGATTGACATTCAGCAGGATCAGCTCGCCGGCGTTCGATCGTTCCTCGAGTCGCGCGCGAGCGCGCCGCGGTTGATTCCGGTCCTTCGCGCGAGAGTCACCGGCGTACAGGGACGCGACCTGAACCTGGAGAACTATGAGGACGTCCGCGGGCGCGGGTCGCTCGCGCGCGAGTATGTCATCACGTACCGCGACCATCTCGAAGACAACGAACGCCTTGTGCAGGGGCGCTTCTGGACGGGTGAACCGCCGCTGTCAGATGATGCGAGCGAACTCGAAGTCTCGATCGAGCGCAGCATTCACGAGCGCTTCCGGATCAATGTGGGCGATCTCATGCGCTTCGACGTGGTCGGCAAGGTGATCCGGGCGCGCGTGACGAGCGTGCGCGACGTCAACTGGGAGGACTCGAGGGCCGGCGGATTCATGTTCGTGTTCCGACCTGGACCATTCGAGCGCGCGCCGCACTGGTACATCGGCGTCCTCCGTGGCCCGGAAGATGCGACGGCGCGGGCGCTGTTCCAACGCGATCTCGTCGCGCAGTTTCCGAACGTTTCGGCCATCGACGTTCGAGAGGTCATGGCCACGATCCAGAGTGTGCTCGACAACGTCACGCTCGCGATCTCCATCGTCGGCGGCATCGCGCTCGCGAGCGGTGCGCTGATCCTGATTGGCGCCGTCGCGATGACGAAGTTCCAGCGGATTTATGAGGCCGCCATCCTGCGGACGCTCGGCGCGAGCACGCGCACGCTCGGGACCATGCTCGCCTTGGAGTACACCGCGCTGGGGCTCCTCGCCGGGTTGATCGGCGCGGCGGGCGCGCTTGTCATGAGCTGGGCCGGCTGTCGCTACGTCTTCGACATCGAATGGCGCCCGGCACCCGGCCTCCTGACAGTCGGCGCCGTGCTGACGACGCTGCTCGTCGGCATCATCGGCGTGCTCGCGAGCGCAGACGTGTTGAGGAAGAAGCCGCTCGCGACGTTGCGGGCGGAATAGACTCTCGGCTCGAGGCTGTGCGCTTTAAACTGCGAAAGCCAAAGCCCAAAGTCCTGAGCCCAAAGCCCAAAGCCTGGAGTGACGATGGTTACGCACGAGATCGTTGGCGACGACATGCAGGCCGTGGTTCTGTCGCTTGCGCCCGGAGACGAGGTTCGGGCCGAGGCCGGCGCGATGATGTACATGACCGACGGCGTGGAAATGGACGCCAAGATGGAGGGAGGCTTCCTTGGTGGCCTGACGCGAAAATTCCTGGCGGGAGAGAGCTTTTTCATCACGTACTTCCGCAGCACGGCCTCCGCAGGTAAGGTCGCGTTCGCCGGCCCGTATCCCGGCAAGATCATCGAAGTCGAACTGCAGAATCAGCAGCTGCTCTGTCAGAAGGACTCGTTTCTCTGCGCGGTCGGCCCGATCGATCTGAGCATCGCGTTCACGAAGCGCATTGGCGCGGGCTTCTTCGGCGGCGAGGGGTTCATTCTTCAGAAGATGGAGGGGACGGGCAAGTTGTTCATTCACAGCGGTGGCACGATTGTGCCCATGCAGCTTGGGCCAAAGGAGCGGCTCAAGGTCGATACCGGCTGTCTCGTCGCCCTCGATCCCACCGTCGACTACGACATCGTCCGCGTCGGAGGGATAAAAACGTCGCTCTTCGGCGGTGAAGGACTGTTTTTCGCCTCCCTGACCGGACCCGGGCGCGTGTGGCTGCAGACGCTTCCGTTCTCCAGGCTCGCGGATCGCATCCACGCCGCGTATCAAGGAGATCGCGAGGACGTGAAGCGCGATTTCGGCGGCATGCTCGGCGGCCTCGGCGATCTGATTGGCGGGGACCGGTGATTTGCCCCCTTCGCGGCTGCTGGTCACGAGAGGCAGCCGGCGATTCGCGATTACGGATCAGTGATCAGGGATTCGAGACAGCGGCCGGTGCCGATCCCGAGCGCCGAATCTGTTAGAATTGATCTCCCCGGAGGGGCCGAATGAAGGTACCTGTGGAGAACGAACGCATGGATCTTTCCCCGTACAAGGATATGTTGCTGCGAAAACGCGGCGAGATCCTGGCGGCAGGCGGCGGCGTCAAACCGCTGCAGACCTCCATGGAGAACAACTCACGGCAGGGAGACTTGGCTGACCAGGCGAGCGGCAACAACGAAGTGCATATTCAGCTGAAGTTGAAGCAGACCGACGCGAAGATCCTTCAGGCGATCGAAGAAGCGCTGTGGCGAATGGAGAAGGGTACGTACGGGGTCTGCCGCGACTGCGGCGAGCCGATCGCGCCCGCGCGGTTGAACGCCATCCCCTGGACACGCGTCTGCATCACCTGCAAGGAAAAGCAAAGCGCGTGAAGGCGACGGAGCTTCTCGCGCTTCTGACCGAGTTCTACCGTGAGAAGCTCGCGCTCCGGCAGCGGCACGTCGCCGCCGCGCGCTTCGTCAGCAACTACGACTTCAACAACACCTATCAGTACATCATCGCCCGCGAGGATCTTCAGCTCAACTGGCTTCGAGACGCGGTCACCGACATGGGCGGCAGCCCCGTCGATCTGCCGGAGCCCGAGATCAAGCCGCAGGGCAAAGGGGAGGCGGCACAGAACTCCGTCATCGCTCAGGATCGCGACAGCGCTCAGGCGTTCCTCGAGAAGTGGGAGCCTCGCGTCGAAGCGCTCACGCACGCGCGACATCAAACGATGCTGCGCGTGATTCTCGGCGAGACACACGAGCACAAGCGGTTCTTCGAACAGATGCTCGCCGGGCGAGACGACCTGCTCGGCCGCCACGCTGACGGCGCAGGAACGGGTGGGGCAGTCCTGCCAACACGCTGGGTCGAGTAGAGACGAGATCCGGATCCTGCTATCGCTCTTTCTTTATGTCCCGTCGTGTTGCGATCGCGCTCGGAAGCAACATGGGCGATCGAGCTGCGGCGATGAGCTTCGCCACCGAGCGCCTCTCCACGGTTCTGACCAACCTTTCCATCTCGACCATCATCGAGACGTCGCCCGAAGGCGCGGGGCTCGAGAACCAGCCGGCGTACCTCAACGCCGTCGTCGTGGGCGAGACGCCGCTGGACGCGCGCGAACTGCTCGACGAGCTCCTCGCGATCGAGCGCGAGTTCGGCCGGGAGCGTCCGTACCCGGCCGCGCCGCGTACGCTCGACCTCGATCTCGTGCTGTTCGGAGACGTCGTCGTCAACGAGCCGGGCTTGCACGTCCCGCACCCAAGATTTCGCGACCGGTTTTTCGTGCTGGGTCCGATGGCGGAGATCGCGCCGGAGCTCGAGGACCCGGTGACGGGGCTGCGAGTCGTAGAGCTGCTGCGAGAGCTGCTCCGGAATCAGGAGAGATGAAAAAGGCCGGAAGCACTTGCTCCCGGCCTGCGTGCGTCAGGTTGTTCCTGAGCGCCTAGGTCGTCTTCTTGTAGGTCGTCTTCCCTGAGCCGCGTGCGCCCGTCCGCTCGACGACGAGGTTGCCACCCTCGAGCGACCAGGTCTGAGTATTCTCACCCTGATCGGTTTTGGTCGTGATGACGAGCTTGTTACCATCCCACTTCGCGGAGGCCTTCGCGGTCATCTGGCCCATCTGAACGTCTGTTTCGGTTCCGTCCAGTTTGTACGTCGTGGTCATTTTCCCGTTCCGACCCTCGCGTTCGATCGCGATCGAGTCGGCCGTCTGCTTGACGGTCATTGGGCCGGCCATGCCACGGCCCCCACCCCCGCCGCCACCCGCCGTTCCGGCGGGCGGTGCACCGGCCGCCGGTTCCGGCGTCCACGTACCCGAGAAATCGGGCTTGCCCTGCGCGAACGCAACCGTCGCTATCGCCAGCACGGCGACCGCGATCATTCCGATCCTTGCCCGCTGCATGCGTGTGCTCCTTTGAAGAAAGTATCTTTTAATCCCCGTCTGCCTACTCGGCTGCAACCCCGACTGATCTCTTTATAGCTGTCGATCTGTAACGACCGACCAGCGAAGATCGCTTCAGCACAGCGCGCTATTCGAACCGCAGAGCTTCGATTGGATCCAGGCGCGCCGCTTTCAGCGCCGGATAGAACCCGAAGAATACGCCAGTCACCGCAGCGAAGCCAAACGCCATCCCAATTGCTTCCGGCGGAATCGTCGTCGGCCACTGCAGGAACGTCTCCGCTGCACCGGATAAGCCGTACCCCATTCCGATCCCGAGCAATCCGCCGAAGAGACTGAGCACGACCGCCTCGACGAGGAACTGCAACAGCACGTCCTTGCCTCGCGCGCCGATGGCCATGCGCAGACCGATCTCACGCGTACGCTCGGTCACTGAAACGAGCATGATGTTCATGATGCCGATGCCGCCGACGATGAGTGACACGCCGGCGATTGCGGCGAGGAGCGTCGTCATCGTGCGCGTCGTTTCGGTGCGAATGCTGGCCATTTCTTCGAGCGTGCGGACCATGAAGTCGTCGGGCTCGTTTCCGACGAGCTTGTGGCGGAGGCGCAGCGTCTCGCCGATTGCCGCAGCAACGGGCGCGGTGTCTGCGCTGAACGCGGAGACGTCGATCTTGTTGATGTGCTGAATGCCCTGAAGCTTCTTCTGCACTGTCGTGTACGGTGCGAAGATCGTGTCGTCCTGATCCTGGCCCATGCCCGACGTGCCTTTCGAGGACATGACGCCAATGACTTTGAACGGCTGGTTGCGGATTCGGATGATCTGTCCGGTCGGATCGACGTCCGTGCCGAAGAGCGTATCGGACACCACCGTACCGAGAACCGCGACCTTCGCGGCGCTGGTCACGTCCTGCGGCGTGAAGAAAGCGCCGTATTTCACCGGCCAGTTGCGAATGAGCGGCAAGTCGACGTCGGTGCCCTGAATCTGCGTCGACCAGTTCTGGTTGCCGGCAATGACCTGGCCGCGGCTGTTCACGCCGGCGGCGACGTACTGGATGCCTGGAAGCTGCCTGAGCGCCGCGGCATCTTCCGCGGTGAGCGTGGTCGACATCCCCTGACCTTGGCGAACGCCTCCGAACGAGAAGTTGCCGGCGTTGACCGTGATCATGTTCGTTCCGGCTGCCTTGACCTGCTCCTCGATCGTGGTCTGAGCGCCGCGGCCGAGCGCGACCATCGTGATCACCGCGCCGACGCCGATGATCATCCCCAGCATCGTCAGGATCGTCCGCATCTTGTTGCGATTGAGCGCCTTCAAGGCGATCCGCAAGGTCATGAGTATTGACATTGATCTATTCGCGGATATCGGTGTTCATCCGCCTCCCGTGATTATCCGCACCCGTCCGTGTGTCACACTGCGCCTCCGTGATCGACCGGCGACGGATCCGCGGAAGGATGAGGCGTATCGGTGTCGGGCTCGGGCGGCGGCAACGCGGCGAGCTCCTTCGCGGCATCGCGGCGACTGGCGATCGGATGGTCAACCTGAATGCGACCGTCACGAAAGCGCACCAGCCGCGTGCCGTACTCAGCGATGTCCATCTCGTGCGTGATGAGGACGATCGTGATTCCGCGTTCCTTGTTCAATCGCTGGAAGATTCCCATCACCTCGATGCTCGTTCGCGTGTCGAGGTTGCCCGTGGGCTCGTCGGCCAGAATGATCGAGGGCTCGTTGATGAGCGCTCGCGCGATCGCAACGCGCTGCTGCTGGCCGCCGGACAGCTGATTTGGATAATGATGCGAACGGTCCGTGAGTCCTACCGCGGTCAGAGCGGCCATCGCACGGCGGTGCCGTTCGGCTGTTTTCATCTTGCTCCCGCCGTTGTAGAGCAGCGGGAGCTCGACGTTGTCGAGCGCGGTCGTTCTCGACAGCAGGTTGAATCCCTGGAACACGAACCCGATCTTGCGATTGCGCACCGACGCGAGCTCGTCCTTCGACATCCGTGAGACATCCTTCCTGTCTAGGAAGTACTGCCCGCTCGTCGGCCGGTCGAGGCAGCCCAGGATGTGCATCAACGTCGATTTACCAGAGCCCGACGGTCCGGTCACAGCAACGAACTCGCCGGCCTCGACATCGAGGTTTGCACCGCGCAACGCGCGCACCATGACCTCGCCGACCGTGTAGGTCTTGACGAGGTCCCGAACAGAGATCACAGGCATACTGATGAAAGCGTGTCATTGCGGATTGCAGATTGCAAACTGCTGATTGACGGATTGCGGACTGTGAATTGTCGTCGCTCAATCTGCACTCGCCAATCCGTCACTCTGCAATCAGCAATCCGTCAATCCGCAATCTGCAATCCGCAATCGGCAATTTACCGTCCTCTTCCACCGCCGCCGCCGGGTCCGCCGCCTGGGCCACGGCCGCGCTGCGGACCCATCAGCGGGTTGTTGTTCTGTCCACCCTGCTGACCCGGCGTGACCCTCGGCTCGAGGCCGGTGATCATGCTGATGACGACTTCCTGACCTTCCTTCAAGTCACCGCTGAGGAGCTCCGAATACGTGCTGTCGCTGACGCCAAGCCGCAGGTTGACGGGTTTCAGTTTCTTGTCCATGTAAAGCCAGGCGCGCCCGCGCGTCTCGACCTGCGGAAGCGGACCGAACAGCTCGTCGATCGTGCTCTTGCCGCTGTCGTGTAGAGCACCCGGCGCTATGCTCGCCGCGATACCACGGTTGGAGTCTTGCCGTGCGTTGGCTTGCTTCCCGCCCTGCTGATCGTGGTTTCCGCCAATGCCGCCGCGTCCGCCCGCCTCGGCTCGCCGGGCCATCCACCGCTCGCGCTCCTCGGGCGACATGTTGGCCATGCGCTCTTCCATTCGCTTGCGCCGCTCTTCCGGCGTCATGTTCGGATCGAACCCGCGTCCACCGGAGCCGCCGCCGGATTCGCCGCTCCCCGGGCGATCACCGCCACCACGGCCCTCCGGTGATCCGGGTCGATCGCCACGCGCCTGTTGGTTCGTCGGCGTCGGCTGATTCGGTGGCGTACCTGACGGCGCGGACGTGTCGGGAGTCGTCGCCCCCGGTTGGGGGCCAGGAGCTGATGTACCAGGGGCGGCGTTCGAGGGTGGATTTCCGCCCTGGCCGGGCGCTTGCCCCTGCGTGTTTCGTCCACCACCAGCGCGGCCGGTTCCGAGGCCCCCACGACCGCGTTGCAGCTCGGGAGGCATCTGCTGATTCAGCACTTGAAACATCTCTTCGGTCGGCCGGAAACGAAGTGACGCAGTTGGAATCCTCAGCACGTTGGAACGCCGGGCGATCTCGACGTTGACGCTGGCGGTCATGCCCGGCTTCAGCTTGTAGTCGGGATTCGGCACCGAGATCACGGTGGAGTACGTGACGACGTTCTGCACCACCGTCGGCTGCAGTCGAACCTGGGTCACTGTGCCCGTGAATGTCTCGGTCGGGTAGGCGTCGACATGGAACGTGACCGGCTGATTGGGTCTCATCCTGCCTACGTCAGCTTCATCGATGTTCGCGACGACCTGCATTTTCGTCAGGTCGGCGGCAAGGACGTACAACGTCGGCGCCTGCATGCTCGCCTGCACCGTCTGCCCGACATCGACGTTCCGCGAGATCACGATTCCGTCGATGGGTGCCGTGATGATCGTGTGCTGCAGATTCACTTTCTGGCTGTTCAGGCTCGCCTGCGCCTGGACGAGTGCCGCTTCGGCGGACTTGATTTGCGCCTCCGCCGATTTCACGTTGACTTCGGCGGTCTCGAGGTCCGTGCGCGGGATCAGGTTCTTGGCCCACATCGCCTGAGCGCGGTCGAGCTTCTGTTTTGCGTCTGCGAGGGTCACGTGCAGACGTTCGAGGTCGGCCTTGGATCGCGTGACGTTGGCCTGCTGCTGCTCGATCTGCGTCTGAATCAGCGACGGATCGAGCTTCGCGATTACGTGGCCTTTCTTGACGATGTTGTTAAAGTCCGCGTACAGCTCCTGGACGATTCCCGATACCTGCGTGCCGACATCGACTGTTTCCACAGCTTCGAGCGTGCCGGTCGCGGCGACGACGTCGACGACGTCGCCTCTCGTGACTGGCGCCGTGGTGACCTGCGGTTCGGGGGCGCGCCGGCTTCGATAGTACGCGCCGACTCCCGCGGCAACCGCGATGAGCACGATGAGCGTGACAATGGTTCTCTTCATAACCGCGAATCCCGGCTGGTCGTCTGACCAGGCCTACGAGTGCTTGGGCGATCCGGAGCGCAGCCCTTTCCAGCCTTCCTCGAAAATCGTGTACACCGTGGGCACGAACACCAGGGTAATCAGGGTCGACGCCGTCAGGCCGCCAATCACGACACGCGCGAGCGGCGCCTGGAGCTCCGATCCTTCGCCGATCCCGAGCGACATCGGCACGAGGCCGAGGATGGTGGCGAGGCTGGTCATCAGAATCGGCCGCAGTCTCGTCCGGCCCGCTGTCTCGACCGCTTCGCGCAGCGACATCCCGTCGCGGCGGCGCAGCACGTTGGTGTAGTCGACGAGCAGGATCGCGTTACTTACGACGATACCCGCCAGCATGATTACTCCGATGTAGGCCTGAAGACTGAAGGACGTTCCCGTCAGCTTCAGCGCGAGCACGACGCCTATTGCTGCTAGCGGCACGGAGAACATGATGATGAACGGATCGCGAAGCGACTCGTACTGCGAGGCCATGACGGCGTAAACCAGGACGATGGCGAGGATCAGCATCAGCTGGAGCTGCTCGAACGCTCGCGCCTGCTCCTCGACCTCAGAGCCGAAACCAAGCTGGAATTCGGACGGCACGCGAATCTCGGGCAGTCGCGCGTTGACCGCGGCAACCGCGTCGCTCAACGTCACTTCCGGTTCCGCCGTGACGCGAATGATGCGTTCCTGATTCTTGCGCTGAATCTCCGTGGGGCCGGCCTGATTCTTGAGCGTGAGGAGGTTCTTCGCCTGCAACACCTGACCCTGCGGGTTGCTGACCAGGATGTCGTTGATGTCCTCGACGCGTTCCCTGTCGGCTTCGCGCAAGCGGACGATGATCGGGTACTCGTTGCCGGCCTCCCGGAAGAACGCCGCCTGCGTTCCACCAACGTTCGTGCGGATTGAGTTCGCGACGCCCGAGACCGACAACCCGAGGATGGCGGCCTTCGGCCGATCGACTTGAATCGCGAGCTCGGGCCGCCCGTCGTCGCGCCCTACTCGCGCGTTCCGCACCTCAGGAACGCGGTCCATGATGCTCTTGGCGGCCTGCGCGAGCTGGCGCGCCTGCGCGAAATCGTCGCCACGGATCTCGAGCGCCAGGCGCGAGTCGCCGGCGCCCCCGAGAATTCTGTTGAACTGCTGGTTGCCGCCCGACGCGCGGGTCGTGATGATGACGCCCGGGATCACCCCCGTGAGCTGCCGGTTCAAATCGCGTGCGATCTGCTCGCTGCTGCGCGTGCGCTGATCCTTCGGGACGAGCCGGATGTTCGCATTCGTCCGGCTCCCGCCCCCCATGGGTCCGAACCCGCCGCCGCCACCTGCCTGCGTGATGATGGTTTCCTGTTCCGGGACGTTGTCGTTGAGGAACGCCTCCAGCCGCAGCGCGACGTCCTGCATCCGCTCGATGCGAGTGCCGACGGGCAACTCCGCAGTGACGTTCAGTTCACCCTCGTCGGCCTGGGGCATGAGCTCGAAGCCGATCGTCGGCAGGATAAGGAAGGCGCCGACGACCGCCGCGGTACCGACGCCGATGACGGTCGGGCGATGCATCAGTGCCCGGTGTATCAGCCGCCGATAGCCGTCGTCCATTCCGTCGAGGATTCTCTCGCTGGCGGTGTACAGCCGTCCGAGCACGCCGCGACGTTCGCCGGCTGGCGGCGGCAGCTTCAACAGGCGCGAGCAGAGCACCGGAACGATCGTCACCGCCACGAACAGCGACATCGAGAGCGAGAACATTACGACGATCGAGAGCTGCTTGAAGAGGATGCTCGACACACCAGTGAGGAAGAGCAGTGGGATGAAGACAGCGATGTGCGTCAGCGTCGACGCCAGAATGGCCGACCAGACTTCCTCGCTCGCGTCAATCGACGCCTGCATGCGATCTTTGCCGTGCTCCATGTGACGGAAGGTGTTCTCGAGCACGACGATTGCCGCATCGACAATCATCCCGATCCCGAGCGCCAGCCCGCCGAACGTCATCGTGTTCAGCGTGTAGCCCGCGAAGTAGAGCAGGGCGAACGTGCCGATGACGGAGACCGGGATCGAGGTGAAGACGATTAACGTGGCACGCAGATTCCTGAGAAACAGGAAGATGATCAGCATTACCAGGACGCCGCCAATCATCGCGTGCTCCTGCACCGCTGTGATCGATCGCTTGATGAACACCGAGCTGTCGTCGAGCGTGGTCAGCGTAATCCCCGGCACTTCCCGATTGATGCGCGCGATCTCCGCGCGGACTGCATCCGCGATCGCCACCGTGTTCTGACCCGACTGCTTGGTGATGCGAAGTCGTACGCCTGGCTTGCCGTTGATCCGAGTGAAGGAGCGGAAGTCTTCGGTCGAGTCGGCGACCTCGGCGATGTCGCGCATGTAAACCGGTACGCCTTCGCGCGTCATCACGACCATGTCGCGAATCTGACCGAGGTTCTCGAACTGTCCCTGGCTCCTGACGAGATACGTGCGGTCACCCTCGTCGATCTCTCCGAGCGGGATGTTCTGATTCTCGGTGCGCAGCAGGTTGACGATGCGATCCACCGGCAGCTCGAGCGCCCGGGTCTTTTCCTTCGACAGCGCGACGTGGATCTGACGTCGCAAACCGCCCTCGACGCTGACCGACGCAACGCCAGGCACCCGCTCGAGCCGCGGCGACAATTCGTGCTCGCCAATCTCCCGCAGACGCACGCGATCGAAGTCTCCTTCGACGCCGACGCCCATGATCGGTTGCGCATTCGCGTCGAACTTGAACATGACGGGGGCGTCCGCTTCCTCCGGCAGGCGCCCTCGGACCCGATCGAGCCGATTGCGCACGTCGTCGGCCGCTTCGTTCAGATCGGTGCCCCAGGCGAAGTTCAAGGTCACGCGGCTGGAGCCTTCGGACGATGTCGATTCGAGCCGCTCGAGGCCGGCGACGGCGCTCATCGCTTGCTCGATCGGTCGCGTGACGAGCTCCTCCATCTCGAGCGGACCGACGCCCGCGTACGTCACGCGAACCGTGATGCTCGGGAAGGAGACGTCGGGCAACAGGTCTACGGGAAGACGAGCCAGGGACATCACGCCCAGCAGGATCACCACCCCGCTGATCATGAACATCGTGACCGGGCGATGAATGGCTAGCCGTGGAATGCTCATCGTGTCGAACCCTGTTTCTGGGGCCGCTGACCGTCGCCGTTGCGCTCCGCGCGATCGCCGCCTCCTTGCGGATTTGCCATTGGCACGACGCGATCGCCGTCCCGCAGAGCCCCGGCGCCCGTCGTGATCACGCGTGCGCCGTCCTGCAACCCGGAAGTAATCTCAACCTGTTCACCCTCGCGAATACCGGTCTCGACCGGCTGGAATCGCACGGTCATGGTTCGAGTCTCGATACCTTGCGTTCCGGTCGTGCCTTGACGGCCTTCAGTCGCTGGCGAACCGGACCCGCGCGGCCGGCCGTCGCCGCCCTGTCGACCTTCGTTCGACGCGGCGACGAATACGCCGGCCTTTCCCTCGACATTGACCACGGCTGCGGCGGGGACCGTCAGGGTGTCCGATCGGCTGGCGACGGTGAGATGCACGCGCGCGTACATCCCGGGCTTGAGGCGGAATCCCTGATTCGGGACCTCGATCTCCATTTCGGCGGTGCGAGTCGCTGGATCGAACACGGGCGCCACGCGACTCACGCGTCCGATGAACTTTTCACCGGGAAACGCGTCGACTTCGACCGCCGCTGTCATGCCGGCGGGGACGTGACGAACATCCTTCTCGACCAGGTTAGCGACCATCCGCACGACTCGGATATCGACCACGGACGCGACCGGCGCATTAGTACTCGCGAACGCACCCGGGTCGAGGAATCGCTTTCCGACGAAGCCGTCGACAGGGGAGACGATCTGCGTGTTCGAGAGCGTGATCTTGAGCTCGTCGAGCCGCGCCTTCGCCTGCTCGAACTGGGCGCGGGACAGATCGACCTGCGCGAGAGAGGCCTGGTACCGTGCCTCGGTGTCGTCGAACGTTTGTTGGGGAAGGAGCTTCCTCTCGTAGAGGCTCCTGGATCGTTCGAGGTTCGTCGTCGCCAGTTTGAGGTCGGCCTCGCGCTGCCGAATCGTGGCTTGAGCCACCTGGAACGAGGCTTCCGCCTGACGCACCTGTTCGCGCAGTTCGAGGTCCTCGACGCGCGCGATCACCTGCCCCTTGCGCACCGGGTCGCCCAACTTCACGTCCACGGATTGCAGCCTGCCGTTCACCCTCGGAACGACCTGCACCGTCGCTGCGCCAATCAGATTGCCGACGACGAGAATCTGTTCCGCGACGGCTGCACGTTTCACCGTCGCGAACTCGACCGCCATCGGTGTGCGCATCCCGCCGCCCCGCCCGCCGCCTGTGGGTGAGCCCTGCGCGGGAGCAGTCCCGGCGCCGGGCTGCGGGTCCCCCTTCCGCGTGTACGCGAACACGCCCGCGAGGGTGAGCACGGCGACGATGGGGAGCAGGAACCCCTTCTTCATGAGGAATACTTCCTAGAAGCCTCCACCGCCACCACCTGTGCCGCCAATGGCGCCGGTCCCAGTGCCGCCGGTCCCACCAGTGCCGCCGGTTCCGCCAGTGCCAGTCGTTCCAGTCGCCGTCGTACCGGTGCCGCCCGTGGTGCTTACGCCAGCGGTGACGCCGCGGGTGCCGACGCTCTGAGCGGTCTCGAAGGTCACGAGCGCCCTGCGGTAGGTGAGTATTGCGCGGAGCTCGTTGTTCTGGGCGTCAGAGAAATCGCGCTGAGCCTGGACGACCTCGTAGTTCGTCGCCATCCCGACTTCGAACTTGCTTTGCGCTGCTTCGAGTCGTTTCTGCGCGAGCTCGCGCGCCACGCCAGTGGCCTGCACGCTCTCGAGGGAGCTCTGAACCGTGAGCGCCGCGTTCGTCACGTCTGTGGCGATCTGCAGCTCGAGCGCCTTCATCTGGGCCTGCGTCTGCTCGAGGGAGAGTCGAGACCGAGCCACGTTTGCTTCCTGAGCGCTGCGGCCGAGCGGGTAAGCGAATACGAGCCCCGCCGTGAACGTGGGCGCATCGAACTGGCCGATATTGCGAAGGGCATCGAGATACCCGGAGTTAATGATTCCGGATTGCGCAAAGATCGGTCCGCCGAGACCTCGCAGCCCGTAAGTGGCCGTCAGGTTCAGCTGCGGGCGAGTGAGATCGACCTGGTTGCGCAGATTGATGTCGCTGATCTGGAGGTTGTTCTTCGATTGCTGGAGATCCGTCCGCTCATGAAGCGCGCGCGTGACCGCGGCTTCCAGATTGATCGGCTCGGGAGTCGATGGCGGGCGGTCGACCGGATTGATCGATGCCGTCCAGAGCGGGTCGTCAGTGCCGCTCACGATCAGCCTCTTGAGGGCGAGCTCGGAGGTTCGCACCGTCGCCTGCGCCTGGACCAGCGCTTGCCGTCGGTTGGCCTGTTCGGCTTGCGCAGTGACGATATCGATCGGCGCCAAGGTGCCGATTTCGACCCGCGCCTGGTTATCCTGCACGAGTTTGGTCGCGAGCTCGTATGAGTTCTGAGCCACCTCGACGGCCTGAATCGCGTACACCAGATCCCAGTACGCGTTCCGCACGTTCGCCTGCGTCGTTATCGTCGTCGCTTGCAGCGAGATCTCATCGTTGCGTTGATTGATGCGGTTCGTCTGGATCGACGCCCGAGTACTATCGATTTTGAATCCGCGAAGGAGGGGCTGCGTCAGGTTCCCCGTCAAACTCGATTGCCACTGTGGGTTGCGAAGATTAATCGTTGCCTGCGTGTCGAGGCGGCTGTTCAACCAGTTCACGCTGTAGTTTCCACCGCCCCACCAGAGATTCTGAGTGATGCCTGCGGACCAGTTTTGCGTCGCGCTCCTCGTAGGCGTACTGATTCCCTGCGTCGTCACGCGTGGTAATTCAGTCTGTCTGTTGTTGTTGATGTTCGATGTCAGATTGACGCGGTAGTTCGCTTCGAGCGCGGCAATCGAGAAATCGTCGAGACGCGGCGTGATTCTCGCGACACCGATGTCGATGTTCTTCTCAACGGCGCGCGCGACAGCTTCGTCGATTTGCAAGTCCACGCGCGGCCCCGGCGTCGTAAACGCCTCGCCAGGTGCCGGCTGCTGCGCCCCCGTCTGCTGCATGGCCCGTTGAATCAACTCGCGGACGTGTGCCTTTTCCGCGTCGGTGCCCGGCTGCTGCGCCGCGGCGGGCACCGCGATGGCCGCAGTCAAGGCGGCCGCAATGCCGAATGTTGCGGTCTTCCTCACAAATACCTCCCGTGGTTCGGACGACAGTCGACCTCAGTCCTGGCGGACGTCAATAGCGGTGGGGCTTGTCCCCGTCCTTGCGGCGAGCGTCCTCGCGCCTGTCGTGCATCTCTTTGACCTTGGCGCGCTGTTCGGGGCTCAGGACAAGATTCATACGATAAAGCATCACGGTGCGGTTTCGATTCAGCTCGGCACGCAGTTTCTCGACCTTGTCGGCCTGCTGGTACACCGCAGTTGGATCGGCAGTGCTCTCCTTGATCGTCTTTGCCAGCTCGGCGTCCAGCCGCTCCACCTCGTGCCACAGATCGCGCTGCTTCGGCGCAACGGACTCGAAGATTTGGTCGATTTCGGCCGATTGCTTGTCCGAGATGCCCAACGCCTTGCGGCTGTCGGGATCGATCCACCATTTCTTGCGCGTTGGCCCCTCTTGCTGGCCCGGAGGCTTTCCGGCGGTCGGCGGCGGGCTCTGAGGTTGAGTCCCCTGACGATCACAGACTGTCGCCGCGGTTGCGCCGGGCGAACCTGCGAGGGTAAAAGCGAACACCCACGCGAGATGCCTTTTCATGGTGCCTTTCTCCAAACTGGGAATTACAGCCCGAATACGACCTCCGCTAGTAATGCGTTTACTGGATCTGCAATTCGGAACGTTTCATTCGTGTAACATGGAATCCGGTAACCGACTGATTTGAGGCGATTTCAGTGCTGGCAGCCGGATTGCACCATCGTACGCCGCGATTCGACGAACGGTCGGGCTCGCGGAACTGGAGCGTCCTCGTGGGAAACCGATTAACTCTCCTCGTCGGAGTCCTGCTCATCCTCATGGGCTTTGTCGCGGGTCGCGCAAGCGATCGGGACGAAACTGTGGTCACCGTCCAGGTCAGCTCGGCCGATCACGAGGTAATGGAAGGATACTTCGCGCTGGGCGACTCCATGACGCTGATGGCCAAACCCGGCAGCGACGTGTACCGGTTTCTCGGCCGGCAGCGCGGCCGCAAGATCAAGATCACGATGACCGAGGAGGGCGGCCCGACTCTATCCCGGCTCCAGCGCGACGGGCGCTGAGAGGCGCCGGAGCGCGAGAAACTTGCTACCAAACAGCTTCAAATCGTCCGTGGGACAATCGGGGCTCGTTGCCTGTTCATTCACAATTCACAATTCGTCTGTCGTGAAGCGGTCGAGCCGGTCGATGACCTGCCCCACGATGTTGTTTGGCGTCGAAGCGCCTGCGGTCAGGCCGACGACCACTTCACGGGGCGGTAGCCAGTTTTCCGCCACCTGCTCTGGACTCGTCGTCGTCGACGGCGCCCCCACGGGACGATAACGGATCTGCGTTGCGGACATGAGGCAATCTGGATCTGCGATGTGGTACGTCGGGACCCTCGCGGCGCAAATCCGCGCGAGATTGCAGGTGTTGCTGCTGTTGTAACCGCCGACGACGAGCATGAGGCTGAGCGGGTGCTCGTCGAGGAGCTTCACAATCGCGTCCTGACGTTCCTGCGTAGCAGAGCAGATCGTATCGAAGGCGCGGAAGTGGGTCGGCAGCGCGGCTTCTCCATACCGCTCGAGCATCGCCGCCCGGAACATCTCACCAATCTCGAGCGACTCTGACATCAGCATCGTCGTCTGATTTGCGCAGCCAATGCGGACGAGGTCGGCATCCGGGTCGAAGCCTGGAGACACGGCCTTCTCGAATCGCGACAGAAATGCCTGTGGGCTGCCGCCCTGCGTAATGTACTCGCAGACGATTACCGCTTCAGCCCGATCGACGACGACGATATAACGGCCACCAGAGAACTTGAGGGCCTGCGACGCCGTTGCTCGAGTTTCTTCGTGTTTCACCTTTCCGTGGATGACGGCAGTAAATCCGTCCTGTGCGTACCGGATAACGTTCTTCCAGACGTTGAGAACTGATCCGCACGTCGTATCGACGAGCGTGCAACCCTGTTCCGAGAGGCGCGCCATGTCCGCGACAGTGACGCCAAAGGCCGGCAGAATCACGACGTCGTTCGGGCCGAGCGTGTCCCATCGTTCGCCGGGGTCCGAAAGGAAGCGAATGTCAGCGGCCCTGAGGCGATCATTGACGTGCGGGTTGTGGATGATCTCGCCGGTGAGGAAGACGCTGCGCCCGGGGAATCGCCGGCGTGCCTGATACGCGTAATCGACGGCGCGGTCGACGCCGTAGCAGAAGCCGAACTCACGCGCCAGATGAACCGTGAGCCGCCCCGAGGTGTAGCGATAGTCGTTGGCGCGGACAGTGTCGACGATGGAGCTGTGATACGCCGCCGCCAGCTCACCGGCGACCGCCTCCTTCATGTCCAGGCCCTTGCGGAAGATCAGGGGCTGCGAGCTCACCAACCTACCTGGACTGCTGATCGGTGTCGCGCATTCGCGGCGTGATCGCGTCGAGCGGTTGAAGCTCGGGGATGTCGGGGGCGGTCGCACCGTCGTAGAGCAGAATCGAGTCGTCGCTGGCCAGCGAGGGCGCACTCGCTGGCGGAACGTAATTGCGCCGGCCGCCCTTCTGCGCGACGTCCATCTCGTGAACCGTCGGCGCTCGATAGAAGCTCCGACGGAGATCGAGCAACTGCCCGGCCGCGAGCCCTACGATCAGCCCGGCTGCCGCGGCTGCGACCCAGCGCTGCGGCGCGCCGTGAGACGCCGTGACGGGTCGACCAAGTCGCGGGAACGCAATCACTCGCGCGGGCCGTTCGGCAGCTTCGAGACGGCGGAGGATATGCGCCTGCTGTGATGCGAGACGCTCCGGCGGGAATGCGTCGTCGGCTTCACTCACGCCTTCGTCGCGAATCTCCAATGCCCAGTTCTCGAAAGCCGCATAGCGCGCACGGCAGTGTGCGCATTCCGCCAGATGCACGTGCTGGGGGCCGCCATCACCAGGCGAGGCCTCGCTCCAGATTCTCGCGAGCGTGTCCTCGTCGAGATGCCGCGACACCAGCCGATCAAGAATGGACACGCTTCTCCCCCTTCACTGCGGAGCTGTCAGCGGCGAGCTGGTGGCTGAGCAACGTGCGCAGTCGTCTGATCGCGCGAAAGAGATGCACTCGCACGGTCGACTCGTTCAAGCCGGTCAGCGCGCTGACCTCACGTGACGTGCAGCCCTCGTAGTGACTCAACATGAACACCGACCGCTGCCGCTCGGGCAGCCGCACCAGCGCGGCGGCGAGTTTGTGCCGCCGCTCCCGCGCGAGCACCTGGTCTTCCGGGGAGGGACCCCTGCCAGCCACGCGTTCCGCGAAATCGCGCTGGCCAGCAGGTGCTTCGGGGACCGGAACGATCCAGCGTTCCCGGCGCGTCCTCGCCTTGATGCGATCCAGGCACCCGTTGATGAGGATGCGCGTGAACCACACCTCGAAGGGCAGCTCCTCGCGAAAGGATCCCAGGTGGGAGTACGCCTTCACGAATGCGTCCTGTACGGCCTCGTCCGCTTCCGCGGCGTCTCGGAGGTAGTGAAACGCGATTCGCGAGGCCCGGCGCTGGTGGCGCGACACGAGTTCGGTGTAGCGCTCACGCGCATCGGCGTGCCGTCCCTCGGCCTGGTACGCCTTGACGGCCGAAGCCGCCACACTATCTGCTTCGCGCGGCGGCAACGCCGCCGTTTGAGCTACTGTCATTCGGATACGCCTCGGAGCGTCAGTTGTTTACCGTGGTCCGCCCCTTGATTATACCCGGTGGGAGAATCTACCCGGGTTCGTGATTCAGAGTTCGGGGTCGGTAGCTCGGTAGTTCGGTGGCTCGGGGCTCGGTGGTTCAATGGCTCGCTCTCGAGCGCGGGGCGGGGTCCCGGGGGCCGGGGTCCGGGTTCGGTATTCGGCATTCGCGACCCGGGCTCGTGCCTCGGCGCATCACGACGTCATCGCGTAAACGACGATGTTGACCGCGAACTTCGTGTTGTCTTCCCTCTGGAATCGCTTGTTGCGCCAGTCGTAGTCCCACTCGCAGCCGTAGTCCTTGTTGCTGTAGAGCACACCCAGACGATTCTGATGCTCGATGCCGCGCAGATAGTCGTGAACGATTTCGTCACCCCAGCCGTTGAGCTCATGGGACGTCGTCGGAGGTCCCTCATCGAACGTGAAGAAGCTGCGATAAATCGGATGCTTCTTCGGAAGTTTCGGCATCGTCCCACCCTTCGGGAACGTGATCTTCATTTCCTCTTCGAAGCTGCGCGCGTAAAGCCCGTTCACATCGTGATTACAGTCGTCGGAAAAGAGCAAGCCACCGTGCTCGACGAAGGTTCGGAGTTGCTCGCGCTCGGCCGAGGCGAATCGAACGAGCTTGTGACCGGTCATGAACAGGAACGGAAACGAGAGCAATTCATCCGAAGACGCGGTAATGACAACTTCGTCGGGATACACCGGAATCTTCGTGTACTCCACGACTGAGTTGAGAACGTTCGCGGCAACTTTCGGGTTGTAGTCCCAGTCGCCCGAATCGTACCGGAGCCGCGCGAACACGAATTCGGAGCTACGCGGTTTTCCCTGAGCGATCACGAGTCAATTCTATTCGGCCGCGTCCGACATCCTGGCACCGAGCACGAAAGCGAGCCACCGGAGCATCTTCTCAGTGCCCCCGAGGTTTTCATTCAATCTTCACGACCGACGTTCCAGGGAAGTAGTGCGCCAGCACTGAAGTAAGGCTCTGGCCGGCCCGGAGGCGCGCGAGCGCGCCGGTCTGACAGAGTCCGACGCCGTGGCCGTAGCCGCGACCCGTGAATACGAACTCGCGACGACGACGCGATACGCTGAACCACGTGCTGCGGATCGACCTGGGACCGAATGCGCGCGTCAGCACTTCACGGAAGTCTTCGCCGCGTACCGTGGATGCCGTGTCGCCAACGAGCGTGACGCGCTGGGCGCGGCCGGCGACATCGCGATTCGCGATCGCAATCGAGCGGAGGTGCTTCCCCACCCGCGTGCGCGGATCCGAGTTGAGGACGCGCTGCAACTCGCTCGCAGTCGTCTCGTACTGCCAGGTCACGTGCGAGCCTTTCGCTGGCCCGTCGTCGGACTCGCCTCGAAGGTAGGCAGGATTCGGTCCGCCCCAGACATCCGACGCCGCGCTCGTGTGCCCTCCGCAATCGGCGTGGAACACCGCGTCAATCGGGCCGGCGTCGTACCACAGGATCATGCCCGCGGTTTGCTTGACTGCCTGAGCGGCCGCAGCAGCCCACTTCGACGTTCGGAGTCTCGCTGGTTCGTAAAGCTGACAGTGGGTCGTGGAACAGAGATCGAACCCTTCGCGCGTGTGCCGGCCTCGATGTGACAACGCGTACGTACGGCTGATGACGGCCTGGACTTCCAGCATTTTCTCGACGAGCGTGACGTCTTCGACCGCAGGATCGAATTCGCTGAGAATCGTCGCCTCGACGTAGTCCTCGAGAGGGACGTCGCGCAGAACTTCGACGCCGCGCTCGACAGCCTTGATCTTGAGCTGCGCTGGCGCGGCGGGCGCGTTGCGCGCGACCGGAGGTTGCAGCCCAAAGCCGCGGATGGTGCGCGTTGCGGGGAGGAGCCCCGCGCCCGAGCAGCCCAGTGTCAAGGCGGACAGGACTCCGATTGAACCTACCGAAAAGAATCGCGCCACGTCCCCAGTATCGGTTAGGTTGGCGGTAAACTTAGGCCGCCAAAGGTCGGCTCTCGGCTCAGGACTCGTGCTTTGGGCCTGAGGTGCCGTAGTCGCGGCTTTCACGACGAGCATAACTAGGACCTTGATCTTTCACGTGCAACCGTATTTCACGCTGGTTCTGGTTCCGCCAAACGCCCATCGCCGGGAGGCCAGAGCCGAGTGCCGGCCTCACCAGCAGGGACCTCGATGGCGCGGATCCTGTTGATCGACGACGACCCGAGTGTCCGCGAGAGCACCGTCCGGATGCTGCGGGGTGCCGGGTACACCGTGCAGAGCGCAGACAGCGGCGAAGAGGGATTCGACCTCGCGCGCGGTGACGCGTTCGACGTCATCCTGTCAGACATGCGCATGCCGGGGCTGTCGGGAATGGACGTCCTCCGCAAGCTTCGAGATGCCCATGTCGACGCGTCGTTCATCATCATGACCGGTTTCGGTACCGTCGATACCGCCGTCGAGGCGATGAAGCTTGGCGCCGTTGATTTCGTGCAAAAGCCGTTTTTCCGCGACGAACTGCTGATGCGCGTTCGTGCTGCCGCGGATCGGCGCCAGCTGGCGCGCCAGGTCAACCTGCTGCAGCGCCAGATTCAGCCTGCGGGCTCGCTGGACGGGCTGGTTGGCGCGAGCCCCGCGATGATGAAAGTCAAGGAGCTCATACGCCGCGCGGCAAGTGCTCCGGGCACGGTGTTGATCACGGGAGAGACCGGCACCGGAAAAGAGCTGGCCGCTCGTGCGATCCATGCCGGCAGCGGGCGGGCCGCACGCCCCTTTGTCGCGCTGAACTGCGCCGCGTTGACCGAATCGCTCCTCGAGAACGAGCTGTTCGGGCACGCACGCGGCGCATTCACCGGCGCGGCAGCCCCGCGTCCGGGACTCATCGAGCATGCGTCCGGCGGCACGCTGTTCCTGGACGAGATCGGGACGATGTCGACGATGCTGCAGGCCAAGCTGTTGCGTGCGCTCGAGTCCGGCGAAGTTCGTCGGATTGGCGAAAACGAAAGCCGCAAAGTCGACGTACGTTTCGTCACCGCGACGAACGTTGACCTGCGAGCCGCCGTTGACGCCGGCGGGTTTCGGAGTGACCTGTACTATCGTGTCAACGTGCACCGCGTGCACATGCCCCCGCTGCGCGAGCGAGCCGGCGACGTGCTCCTGCTCGTCGATCATTTCCTGGATCGCTACGGCAGGCCCGCCGGCATCACCGGGTGCACCAACGAAGCAATCGACGCGCTCGTCGCCTACGACTTTCCGGGAAACGTCCGGCAGCTCGAACACATCGTCCAGCGGGCGGTCGCGATTGCGCGGCCCCCCAACCTGGAGCCCGGCGATCTTCCGGAGGAGCTGCTGGCTCCCACCCGGACTCCGGCGCCGGCATCCGAAGGCAGCGTCGCCGCTGCACGTGAGCGTGCGGAACGCGAGATGATCGTGGCCACGCTCGCACGCCATCATGGCGAGATCGGCGCCGCCGCGCGTGAGCTGCAGATCAGCCGTACGACGATGTGGCGACTGATGAAGAAACACGAAATCGAGACGTAGCGAAAGTTCGAAGGAAGAAGTTCGAAGTACGAAGCAGGAGATCTTCGTCGCTCTTACTTCGTACTTCTGACGCGCGTGTTTCACGATCGAAACCTGTTTGCGTTTCATCAGCGAAACTCGAAGAGCAAATCCGGTCCTGCCGCGCAGCGTCACCGTTCGCACAAGCCCTTCCAAACGAAGCGTGTCGACGCATTCCGCACACCTGGGCGGTGTGCGGCGCAGCTCTTGCGTCAGGAGAGCGCGGCTTCCGCTCATTCGTCTGCCTGCCGCGCACAGAACGCGCCGCTGGGCCGGACCTCCGGCTGGCGCGTACTGAAGCGCGCCGCGGCCCCGACGGTGCGCCGGGGCACCCCGAAGCATTCATGCCCGATACACCGGTTTCCGTACTCGTCGTGGCCGACGACCGTTCTCTCGCGGATCGTGTCACCGATTGCATCTCCCGGCGCGACAATCGGCTCGTGTGTCTCCCCTCCGGGCCGGACGCGATTGCCGCCGCCTCGACGCGATCGTTCGACGTCGTTCTGGTGGCTGCTGACGCGCGATCGGAAATGAGCGTTCAGTTCGTTCGGCAGCTCAAGACACAGGCGCCGAATACGGAAGTGATCGCCGTGTTCGAGACGGCGTGCGGCGACGACGCGGCCGGCGATCTGTGGACGGTGGCGGATATCGTAGCGCCGTTCGATCCGCACCAGCTCCTGGCTGCTCTGGATAGCACGCTGGAGCCGCGCCGCGCCACGCTCGACAACCGCCGGCTACTGTGGGAGCTGCAGGTCATCAACGAAACCTCGGAGGTGATTAACCGCTCGCTCGAGATGGACGACGTGCTGACAGGAGCCCTGCAGCGGCTCGTGCCGGCACTCGATGCGGTGATGGGGGTCATTCACCTCCGTGATGAGCTGACCGGGTCGTACGAGATCGAGGCAGTCGTCGGCCCGGCGGAAGCCCGGAAGCTCTGGGATCGCGAACGCTCGGAGCTCCCGCGACCGAGCAGCGAAGTGATTGGAACGCGTGCGGCAGTCGTGTTCGAGGACCTGGCGCGATTTCTTCCCGAGGATCGACACGACGACCTGCCCGTGCGCAGCAGCATCTCCGTGCCGATGTTCAACGGCGACGAGCTGATCGGCACGCTGTCGGTGTCCGCTGCGAAGCCGTTTCGCTTCGGAATCTCCGACGAGCATCTGCTCTCGATCATCGCCGGCCAGATTGCCGTTGCCGTGCAGAACGCACGACTGCACGAGTGCACGCGACGCGGCAAGCGCGAATGGGAGCAGACGTTCGACGCGATCAGCGAGCCGATTGCGGTGTTCGACGGCCGGGGTCTCCTGCTTCGCGGAAACACCGCGCTCGCGACGATCCTCGGCGCAAGCGTGACAGGCATTCGACATCGCACGTGTCAGGACGTCGGATTCTGCGGCGGCAAGTGCCCGCGGTGCGCCGTCGGCGAAGCCCTGACTTGCGGCACTGCTGATCGAGCCGAGATCACGTTGCCCAACGGGCAGATCTTCAGCGTGACGACGTTCCCTGTCGCCGGTGGCGTCGACGGGCCGTCAGTCGTGCAGGTGGCGAAGAACGTCACCGAGGAGATCCGCTCCGCGCGCCGCTTGCGAGTGATGAGCGAGGAAATCGGCGTCGCTAACTCCAGACTGACCGCGACGCTCGATCAGCTCAGGTCGACACAGGCGCAGCTGCTCCAGGCCGAGAAGATTTCGGCGATTGGCCAGCTCGTCGCCGGCGTCGCGCACGAGTTGAACAACCCGCTGACGAGCGTTATCGGCTACGCGCAGCTGCTGGAAGAGGAGCTTCTCGAGGCGCGCTCCGTCGACCAGCTGCGGCCGCTCGACGAGCTGGCGAAGGATCTGCGGCGCATCGCCGAAGAGTCCGAGCGCGCCGCGCGGATCGTCCGCAACCTGCTCGCGTTCGCGCGTCGTCAGACGGCGGCGCGCGCGCCTCAGGACATCGCCGACATCGTGGGCCGCGTGCTGTCGCTGCGGACCTACGAGCTGAGACTGAACAGCATCGAGCTGCAGACCGACTTCTCGCCCGATCTGCCGCGGGTGATTGCCGATAGCGGTCAGCTCCAGCAGGCGCTGCTGAATCTGATTCTGAACGCCGAGCAAGCCATGCGCGGGCAGGAGTCTCGACGCCTGGCGGTGAGCGCGCGATACGACGAGGCCTCAGCGGCCGTGGAATTGTCGGTGGCGGATACAGGTCACGGGATCGACCACGTGAATCTTTCGCGGATCTTCGATCCCTTCTTTACGACTCGGGACGTGGGCGAGGGCACCGGACTGGGCCTGAGCATCTGCTACGGAATCATCCGCGATCACGGCGGGCAGATCTCGGTTGAGAGCAGTCCGCAGATCGGAACGCGTTTCTCGATTCTGCTACCCGCTCGCGTCGACGAACCCGCACAGGACGCCGAAGAGATCGTCGTAACGCATGCCGATCAGGGCGACCGCGATTTCGTGGCTGCGGCGATCGGCGCCTGGGGGTACCCGGTTGTTGCGGTGAATGCCGATGAGGCGTTCGCACGATATCGGTGTGGCCGACTGCACGCTTTGATCGTGGATCGCGCCGTCGTCGCGGCGGATCTGGCCGGATGGACGGCGGCCCGTGCCGCCGATGCGCGACGCGTGCCGCTCATTCTGATGTCGATGGCGGCGGAGGATCCAGACATCGAGCGTTTCGGACGGGAACACGCGAGTGCCGTTCTGGCACCGCCATTTCAGCTGCGGGCCCTGCGAGCGGCGGTCCGCATCGTATCCAAGGAGTACGCATGACGGATCAGTGTCCCCTGCTCCTCGTCGTCGACGACGAGCAGGGCATTCTGGACGTAGTCGGTCGCTTCGCGCGACGCGCAGGGTTCGACGTGATCGCATGCTCGGGCGGCCGCGAGGCCATCGCGCTGATGCAGACGCGTCGAGCGGATCTGGTGATGGTGGACCTTCGCATGCCGGACGTCGGCGGGCTCGACGTCCTGCGAGCGATCCGCGAGACGGATCCCCATTGCCAGACCGTGCTGATGACGGGTTACGCGTCGGTCGACACCGCGGTCGAAGCGATCAAGCTCGGGGCATCGGATTACTTGAGCAAGCCACTCGACTTCGGCCGGCTCGAGCAGCTCCTGACCGGCGTTCGCGAGGAGCTGGAGCGCCGTCGCAATCTCCTCTCGATGGAGAGCGTCCTGGCGCGCCGCCTCGAGTTCGCCGGCATGATCGGACGCGCCCCTATCATGCAGGAGCTGTTCGGCATGATTCGGCGGCTCGCGCCGCATGTGCGAACCGCGCTGATTACAGGTGAGACCGGCACCGGCAAAGAGCTCGTGGCACGCGCGCTCCATCGAACGGGACCGCGCCGCGATCGCCGGTTCGTCACTGTCAATTGTTCGGCGGTCGTCGAGACGCTCTTCGAGAGCGAGCTGTTCGGTCACGCGCGCGGCGCGTTCGCGGGTGCGACCGACAACAAGCCGGGCCTGTTCGAGGCGGCCGATGGCGGGACGCTCTTCCTCGACGAAATCGGCGAGCTGCCGCTGATTCTCCAGGCGAAGCTGCTGCGCGTCCTCGAGCTCGGCGAAGTTCACCGCGTGGGGTCGCTCGATCCTCGACGAATCGATGTGCACGTCATCGCGGCGACCAATCGCGATCTGCGCGCCGACGTCGCGGCGGGGCGATTCCGAAGCGATCTCTACTACCGTTTGAACATCGTCGAGATCAAGCTGCCGCCGTTGCGCGATCGACGCGAAGACATCCCGTACCTGACCGCGGCTTTCGTGCGCGACGCAGCGGAGCGGCTGCAGAAACCGCTGCTCGGTCTCACGCCCGGCGCCGAACGAATTCTGATGGCTGCGGCGTGGGAAGGGAACGTGCGTGAGCTTCGCAACGTCATCGAGCGCGGGTGCATCCTGAGCGACAGCGAGTTCATCACCGAACGTGAGCTGTCGATCAGCATGCCCTCTCAGACGACTGCAGCAGTGGCAGCGGCGCCGACAACAGCCGCAATCGGAATGCCCTCGATGCCGTCCGGCGACTCGGATCTGCTCGTCACCGTCGAGCGGGAACACATCCAGCGGGCGCTTCTGCGTTCGGGCGGGAACAAGAAGGCCGCCGCGAAGATGCTTGGTTTGAGCCGTCGAGCGCTCTACCGAAGGCTCGAACGCCTCGATCTCGCCGGAACCATCTCGCGTCGCCGCGAGCCGGAGTTGCTGGAAGCATAAAGGGGATGCGTCCGATCGTGGCGTCGTCCGAAGACCCGTCCGCTCATTCCGTTCTCGTTGTCGATGACGAGCACGGCGTGCGGGATCTACTGACGCGCTGGCTTCAATCCTGCGGCTATCGCGTCGAGGCGGCGGCGTCCGCCGAGGACGCGATCGGCATCATGGACCGCAGACCCACGGCGGTCGCGCTTTGCGACATTCGACTGCCCGGGCGCAACGGCCTCTGGCTCGCTGAGCGCATTCGCCATGGCTACCCTGAGACGGCCGTCATCATGGCGACGGGTGTGCAGGAGGTTGTACCTGCGGTCGAGGACCTTCGGCAGGACCTCCTCGACTACCTCACGAAACCATTCGGCCGGGACCGGTTGCGCGAAGCGGTGTGGCGGGGGATGGAGTGGCACGCCGCCGCGTGCGCGACGCGTCGTCGGCGCGAGATGTTGGAACAGGAAGTACAGGCCCGGCAGGCTCGACTCGCGGAAGCGATCGGGATGCTGCGTGTGGAATCGGACGAATCGCTGGATGCGCTGCTGGCAATGCTCACGTTGAACGATCGCGAGGCGTACGGGCACGCATATCGCGTCGCAGCATGGTCGACCCGGGTCGCGAAAGCGCTGCGACTCGGCGAAGACGACGTGAAGACCGTCGGGCGCGGCGCGCTTCTGCACGATATCGGAAAGCTCGCGATGCCGGAGTCCCTGCTGAGGAAACCAGGCCCTCTCTCGGCCGAAGAGCAGCGATTGATCAGACTGCACCCGGCGGTCGGAAGCGCGCTCATCGGGCACGTGCCGTATCTCAGCGCGGCGGCTGCGGTCGTACGCGACGCGCATGAACGTGTCGATGGCCTCGGGTTTCCGCGCGGGGCGCGTGCAGCATCGACCTGGATCGGCGCGCGGATCGTCGGCGTCGCCGATGCGTACGACACAATGACCCGGCCGCGCGCGTTTCGCGACGCGCTCAATGCGGCCGAAGCGCTCGCCGAGCTGGAACGGTGCAGCGATTCACAGTTCGACCGGCAGGTCGTCCAGACGTTCAAAGAAGTGATCGCGGCCGACTGAGCCGCGTTGTCCCCGTCTCATCGAAGAGACGCATGCGGTGGCCCGACGATCGCGGGTCAGTTCGATTGACTTCCGTCTGTGCCTCTCTGTACGATTCCACGCTCGAGCACCGTTCGATCTTGCAGGCCGCGCCGGCTTTTTTCGAGGCGCGCTCGAGCGGACCTGACGACACCCGCATGGCACAGGCACAGCAGCAGCGGAGCGGACTCGAAGCGCACGGATTCAGCAACGTCGCGCGCGTGTACTGGAACCTCAGCGTGCCAGCTCTCTATGAAGAGGCCGTGCAGCGACGAGAGGGATTGCTGGCGGCAGAAGGGCCTCTGGTGTGTCGAACGGGCCAGCACACGGGCCGTTCGCCGAACGACAAGTTCATCGTGCGTGAGCCGTCGAGCGATGCGAAGGTCTGGTGGAGCAAGGTCAATCGTCCGATTGACCCGCGTTACTTCGACAGCCTGCATCAGCGGTTGCTGAACTACGGGGAGGGTCGTGAGCTGTTCGTGCAGGACTGCTACGCCGGCGCCGATCCGCGGTATCGGCTGCCAATCCGGATCATCACCGAGCAGGCCTGGCACAGCCTCTTTGCGAAGCACATGTTCATCGACGTGCCGCAGGCGATCGGGATGCCGGCACACGCCCCCGACTTCACCGTGATCGACATGCCGGGGTTGCACGCGGACCCGGCCCATCACGGGACGAACTCCGAAGTCTTCATCCTGGTCAATTTCGCGAAGAAGCTCGTGCTGATTGGCGGAACGAGCTACGCCGGCGAGATCAAGAAATCGATCTTCACCGTGATGAACTACCTGCTGCCGCTGCGAAACGTGCTCTCGATGCACTGTTCGGCGAATGTGGGACCTGCCGGCGACGTCGCGCTCTTCTTCGGCCTCTCCGGCACGGGCAAGACCACGCTGTCGAGCGATCCGGAGCGCCGGTTGATTGGGGACGACGAGCACGGGTGGAGCGAGGAAGGCGTCTTCAACATCGAAGGCGGATGCTACGCAAAGATGATTCGCCTCTCGCAGGAGGCGGAGCCGCAGATCTATTCGACGACGAAGC
>Ga0114129_10000312_pt1 | contig 56790 bp, 60 predicted proteins | sample RhiMetdeltSRZDD1_FD_80071 | JGI IMG/M metagenome (GOLD analysis project Ga0114129, IMG submission 80071) | Populus rhizosphere microbial communities from Tennessee, USA - Rhizosphere MetaG P. deltoides SRZDD1 (version 2) (version 2) | ecosystem: Host-associated > Plants > Roots > Rhizosphere >...
GGCTTCGGATGATCCAGTGATCAGGAACTGATCGGCTGCCGGTCAGCCCTTCACGGCGCCGGCGGTGAGCCCGGACACGTAGTAGTCCAGGAACCAGACGTAGATGACCACGATCGGCAGGCTCGCGACCACGGCGCCGGCCATCAGCGCGCCCCAGTAGTAAATGTCGCCGCGAATGAGGTCGGCGGTGACGCCCACGACCGCGGTCTTGTTGGCCGTCTGGGACACGAAGGTCAGCGCGTAGGTGAACTCGTTCCAGGTCAGCGTGAAGCCGAAGAGAGTGACGCACACGATGCCCGGGATCGCCATCGGCAGCACGATCCGGGTCAGCGTCTGCATGCGACTGGCGCCGTCGACGAGCGCGCACTCCTCGACCTCGCGCGGGATCGTGCGGAAATACCCCATGAGCAGCCACGTGGAGAAGGGCACCAGAAAGGTCGGGTACGTCACGATGAGCGCCCAGATCGTGTCCGAGATGCCGAGCCACACGACCACTTGCGACAGCGGAAGGAACAAGAGGGTCGGCGGCACCAGATAGGTGATGAACACGGCCGTCCCGAACGAGCTCACTCCGGGGAATCGCAGTCGCGCGAGGCTGTAGCCCGCCAGGATCGCGATCACCAGGGAGATCGACGTCGCGGTGACGCTGATGATCAGGCTGTTCTTCATCCACGTCCAGAACTCGGTCTTGAAGAAGAGGAAGTGGTAGTGATCGGTGATGACACCGGTCTGGATCAGGAAGGGCACGGCCTTGAGATTGTAGAGCTCGGTGTCCTTCTTCAGCGACGTGATGACCATGTAATAAAACGGGAACACGGCAAAGGCGACGAAGGGCACGATGCTCGTGTATCCGTAGAGGAGAGACCTGACCTTGCTGGCGCGGCTGCGGACGCCGACGATCACGTCAGTCTCGACGGATGTACCGTAGCTGAAGGAACACGACCGCCGCGAGCATCGGGAACAGGAAGAGCGACACGGCGGCGCCCTGGCCGAGGTTGCCGCCCTGCAGTCCGATCTGGTATGCGAGCGTCGCGAACAAATGCGTGGTGTTCACCGGGCCGCCGCGCGTGAGGATCTGCACGATGTTGAAGTCGGCGAATGTGAGGATCGTCGAGAAGAGGATCACGACCGCGAGCACGGGCTTGAGCAGCGGCAGCGTGACGAAGCGAAACCGCCCCCACGATGAAGCGCCGTCCACCTCCGCCGCCTCGTAGTACTCCCGCGGGATCGACACGAGACCGGCCAGGACGGTGATCGCGAAGAACGGCAGCCCGCGCCACACGTTGACGGTGATCACCGCCGTCATCGCGTAGCCCGGCATACCGAGCCAGTTGGGACCCGGCGGCGCGATCAGCCCCAGACGAATGCCCGTCCAGTTGACGACGCTGTAGAGCGAATCGAACATCCACCACCAGGCCAGCGTGGACAGCGCGGTCGGAATGACCCAGGGAAGCAGCACCGCGCCGCGGATCAGCCGCTTGAGCTTGAAGTTGCGGAACAGGAGCATCGCCAGCCACACACCGAGCACGGCCTTGAGCACGACGGCGATCGCGGTGAAGACGAACGAGTTGTAGACCGTACGCTGGAAGATCTCGTTGGCGACGACGTCGCGGAAGTTCTGCATGCCGACGAAGCTGCCCGGCGAGCCGACCCAGTAGTCCGAGAGGCTGAAGTAGATCGCCATCCCGAACGGGTACGCGACGAGACCCACGATCAGGACGAGGGCGGGCAGGATCAGTCCATAGCCGAAGACTTGTTCCTGCTCCCACCACTCGCGCACGCGCGCGAGACGGCCGGGCTGCGCGAGCCCGGTCGCCTCGAGGGCGCGTGGGCCGACGGCCATCTACGCCTTGCCCTTGGTCTCGAGCTTGCCCTGGACGGCGAGCTTGATCTGATCCTCCGCCCACGCGATCGCCCGCTTGGTCGGCATGCCGTTGATGGCTTTGGCGACCATGTCGGGCAGCACGTAGTTGACCTGAACCAGCTGCACGGCGGCATTCGGCTTGGCCGGCCAGCCGCGCTCGTGAGCGAACTCCGCCTCCTTCGGCAGCATCGCGAACTTCGGATTCTGCGCCCAGATCGGATGGTCGGCGAGGTTGCGCAGCGGCGGGTGGTTGAAGCCCTGCGAGGCGACGATGAACGGATCGTAGTTCGGCTTCTGGAAGAGGAAACGAATGAAGTCCTTCGCCACCGCGACGTTCTTCGAGAATTTCCAGATGGCCATGGAGTTGATCGGCGGCGCCGAGTGCGTGCCCCCCGGTCCCGCGGGGCTATTGTGATGATTCAGGTCATCGGCGATCGGCATCTTCTTCGCGACGGCGGCGGCGTACGGGCTCACGGGGTTGTGGATCCACGAGCCCTTGCCCGATAGGATGAAGCGGTTGTTGGAGGCGTCGTCCCACGAAAGGACTTCCGGCTCCATCGCGTCCTTGTAGAGCTCCTTGTACCACTCGACGACCTGCGCGGTCTTTTCCGAGGCGATGGCCGGTGTCTTGCCATCGGCCTCGAGCACCTTGCCGCCGTAGGACCACAACACCGACCAGAACGTCGAGGTGGCGTCGGCGCAGTGGCTGATCGGAATGCCGACGGGATTGCCCTGCTTCTTGAGGGTGCGGCCGTGCTTGAGCAGCTCGTCCCACGTCTTGGGCGGTTCGAGGCCCGCCGTCTTGAAGTGGCTCATGTTGTACGTGCCGGGGAACGAGATCCAGAACCAGGGCACGGCTCGCCAACCTGAGCTCGTGTGCGAGCCCTCCTTCGCAAACTGATACCAACCGCCGTATTTCTTGCCGAGCTCCTCGATGACGTCGCCCACATCGGCGAGCTGGTTTTCGTAAAGGAACGGGTCAGCACCGCCGGTGAGCAGCATGTCATGGCCGGACTGCGCTTGAGCCTCGGCGGCGCGCTTGGCCGGCAGCTGCAGGTGCGCGATGGTGTCCACACGAACCGTTACGCCGGCTTGCTTGCCGAAGGCCTCCGCCTGCTTACGCAGCTCGTCGTCGGACGCGGGGACGAAATGATTCCAGGAGAGAAACGTCAGCTCGCGCTGCTGTGCGAACGCGGGCGCCCGTCCCAGTGCGAGCCAGGACGCCATACCAGCCGAGGTACCGCCCGTTTGCTTGAGGAACTGGCGTCGGGTCGTTCCTTTCATTGGGCTGACTCCTCTATGCGTGCGGGTGAGGGTCGACGCCTGAAGTGCCCGGATGAGTAGCACCGCGGCTGGGGCAAGTCAATGCGCGCGGTGCTATACTTCGACCGGCGTCGTGGGGGGAGGATTCCTGAGAACCGGGTGCGGCCCGGGACCCCTCGAACCTGATCCCGGTAATGCGGGCGAAGGGAACACGGCGCGAACAGACGCGGCCGCACCCTCGAAAAGGGGCGGCCGTTTTCGTTTTGCGATGAAGATCATGGTCAACGGTCGGGAGATGGACGTCGCCGACGGGCTCAGCGTCGATGCGCTGCTGGCTCAGCTGGCCGTGCGGCGTGAGTACACCGCGGTCGCGGTCAACCGCGAGATCACGCCGAAGGCGTCCTATGCGTCGGTGGCGCTGCGCGAAGGCGATCGGGTGGAGATCGTTCGGCCTATGGGTGGCGGTGCGAGGTGAGCGGCGCCGCGCCGCGAGCCGAGCCTAAAAATTTGGCCATGTCGATGGAAGTGATCCGGAGGAGTTGAGATGCACGACACCAATCTGGTTCTCGGCGGCAAGGACTTCACGTCGCGACTCATCGTCGGGACGGGCAAGTACGCGACGAACGACATCATGCGACAGGCGCATGAGGAATCGGGCGCCGAGATCGTGACCGTCGCCGTGCGGCGCGTGAGCCTGCCCGGCAAGGGCGAATCGATCCTTGACTTCATCGACACCAAGCGCTTCACGCTCTTGCCCAACACCGCCGGCTGCTACACCGCCGACGAGGCCGTTCGCACTGCGTATCTGGCGCGCGAGGCGGGGCTGGGTGAGATGGTGAAGCTCGAGGTCATCGGCGACGCGCGCACGCTGTTTCCGGACGTGCAGGGGCTGCTCGAGGCCACGAAGACGCTCGCGCGCGAGGGCTTCGTCGTAATGCCGTACACGAACGACGACCCGATCACCGCCAAGCGGCTCGAAGACGCGGGCGCCGCGTGCGTGATGCCGCTCGGGGCGCCGATCGGCTCGGGACTCGGCATCCGCAATCCGTACAACATCAAGATCATCCTCGAGACGGTTTCCGTCCCCGTCATCGTCGACGCCGGCGTCGGGACCGCCTCGGATGCCGCGATCGCCATGGAACTCGGCTGCGACGGCGTGCTCATGAACACGGCCATCGCCGGCGCGCAAGATCCCGTGGCGATGGCGCGTGCGATGCGTCTGGCCGTCGAGGCCGGGCGGCTGGCATACAAGGCGGGGCGAATCGGCAAGAAGCTGTACGCGACAGCGTCCTCGCCGATCGAGGGCCTGCCGGATTGGACCAGCTGAGGCTCTGCCTCGTTACCGACCGAGCCCAGACCCGCGGGCGTGACCTCGTCGGCATCGTCGGCGACTGTCTCGGCGCGGGTCTTCCCGCAGTCCAGGTGCGCGAAAAGGATCTCGGCGCCGCGGAGCTCGCGGCGCTGTGCCGCCGGCTCCGCGCGCCGACGCGGGAGCGCGGTGCGCTGCTGATCGTGAACGATCGCGTCGACGTCGCCCTGGCCGTCGGCGCTGATGCCGTGCAGCGCACGGGCGCCTCGCTCGCCGTCGACGACATCCGCTCGATCACGGGGTCGCGCCTGCGCATCGGCGCGTCCGTTCACTCGCTCGACGATGCGATCGACGCCGAGGCGAAGGGGGCCGACTGGCTCGTGTTCGGTCCCGTCTACGACACACCGTCCAAGCGACGCTTCGGCGCGCCGCAGGGCCTCGACGCGCTGGCGAAGGTCACCGGACGCGTGCGTCTGCCGGTCGTCGCCATCGGCGGCATGACGCCCGAGCGTGTCGGCGAGGTGAAAGCCGCCGGCGCGCGCGGGGTGGCGGCGATCGCGGCGATTCTCGACGCGCCGTCGCCGCCCGACGCCGTGCGGCGCTTTCTCGACGCGTTGACCCCGTGAAGATCACGGTCGTCGGCGGCGGCATCATCGGCTGCGCGACCGCGTACGAGCTGGCGAAGGCCGGCTGCGCCGTGACGCTCTTCGAGCGCGCCACGCCCGGTGCCGAGGCGTCGGGCGCGGCGGCGGGACTGCTGGCGCCGCTCGCTGACCGGCCGGGTTCCGCACCCGACCGCCTCGCGGTCGCGAGCTGGCGGCTGTATCCGGCGATCGTCGATGAGCTGCGTCAGCGCACGGGGATCGACGTCGAGTACGTCACGCGCGGCTCGATCTATCCGCTCTTCGACGCAGAGGATGTCCGCGAGGCGGAAGCTCGTATGGCCGGCCGCGCGATGCACGAGTTCGGCATCGAGACGTGGGACACCGGCGACGTCCGCGCGCGCGAGCCGGCGCTGGCCACGCGCGTGCGCGGCGCGATGTTCGTCGGCGCCGATCACTGGGTCAACAACCAGCGGCTCGTCGTCGCGTACGCGCAGGCCGCGCTTGCCGCGGGCGTCGTGATGCGCACGGGCACGCCGGTGAGCCGGGTCATCGTCGAGGACGGCCGGACACATGGCGTGGTCGCCGACGGCGAGCGCTGGGACGCCGACGCCGTCCTCCTTGCCACCGGCGCGTGGACGGGCGCGCTGGCGGCGTCGTTCGGCGCGCGGCTTGCCGTAGAGCCGGCGCGCGGCCAGATGGTCGCGCTCGCTCACGTGCCGCCCGTCCTCCACCACGCCGTGAACGCGCCGAACGTGTACCTCGTGCCGCGACCCTCGGGTGAGCTGCTCGTCGGAGCGACCGTCGAGCGCGTGGGCTTTCAGCGCTCGGTGACGGCCGAGGGCATCGCCGGGTTGCTGTCGACCGCGATCGCGCTCGTCCCGTCGCTCGGCTCGTTGCCGATCGCGCGCACCTGGTACGGCTTTCGGCCGTGGGCGCCCGACAGTCGTCCGGTTCTCGGCCCCTGGCCGGACGTCGACGGCCTGTGGGTGGCCACGGCGCACTTCCGCAGCGGCATCTTGCTCGCGCCGATCACGGCGCGGCTGATGACCGACTGGATGACGGCGGGCACGCCGGGACTCGACGTCGAGGACTTCGCGCCCCAGCGCTTCCTCACCCGGGATCACTCGACTTTCTAGAGCGAGGAACGGCGTTCGAGCGCCGGCTTTGCCGGCGCAATCGTTCTGGGGGAGGCATCGGAGGGGGCCGTCGCGCCGGAGGCGCGCCTGTGTGGCCCCCTCCGATGTTCACCCGGGATCACTCGACTTTCTGATATCGAGGATCGGCGGGAGCGCGCCGACCTGCGGCGCCTCCTCGATCTGGGTGATCCGGTTCATGCGCGCGACGATGTCGCGAATGCGCTCGCCGCCGTTGCGTGCACGATCGATCCACTTTGCCTCCTCGCTGTCGGGCGTGACCTTGCGCGCGATCAGCCCGAGCCCGCCGAGCACCGCCGTGAGCGGATTGTTGATCTCGTGCGCGGCGGCGCGCGCGAGCAGCGTGACCGCCCGCAGCTGGGCGGCGTCGCGCCGCGCCGCCTCGGCCGCGCGCCCCGCCACGACGTCGGCGAAGAGCCGCGCGACCAGGCCGATGCCGACGAGATCGAGGACGAAGACGTGCAGGGCGACCGGCGCGAACATCGCCGCGCCGCGCTCGCCGAGCCCGATGAACGAGGCCCACGTCACGGCGTAGACGGCGACGGCGAGCGTCAGCGAGTGCCGGAGCCCCACGCCGCCCTCCCGCCTGGCCCACCAGCGCACGGCCGCGGCGAGCGCGACGACGGCCACGATGCCGAGCGCGCCCGCGACGACACCGGGGCCGCCGAGCCAGACGCGTCGCGCGAGCGCGATGGCGGCGGCGATCGCGCCGGCCGCCGTGCCCTCCATCAGCGTGATCAGCGCGAGCGGCACCGCGCGCGCGTCGACCCAGCGGTCGTCGCCGACCTGGATGCGCGACATCATCAGGAACACGGCGAGCAGCCCGAAGCCGACGCCGTTCACGAGCGGCCGCCAGCGCGCGAGTCGCGGAGCGGCCGCGGCGTCGAACCAGCGCCACGTGTAGGAGTAGAAGACGAGGGCCAGGGCGACGGCGCCTGCTGCCTCGACGACGTGGTGGTAGTTCATGGCAGGTAGAATAGCGCCGGAAAGGAGCCCCCATGACCCGCACCGAGCTCAAAGAGCGCGTCTACGCCGCGATCGATCGTCGTGCCGAGGAGATCGTTCGCCTCGGGGAGCGCATCCGCAAGCATCCCGAGCTGGGTTTCAAGGAGACCAAGACAGCGCGGCTCGTCGAGGACACGCTCGCGACGCTCGGGCTCAAGCCTCGCACCGGACTCGCGCTGACCGGCGTGCGCGCCGACGTCGCCGGCCGCGCCGGCGACGGGCCGACGTTCGCGCTGCTCGGTGAGCTCGATGCGCTCGTCGTGGCCGGGCATCCCGAGGGCGACCCGACCACCGGCGCCGCGCACGCGTGCGGTCACAACGCTCAGGTCGCGGCGCTGGTGGGCGCGGCGATGGGGCTCACCGACGCCAACGCGCTGGACGCGCTCAGCGGCCGGCTCGTCTTCTTCGCCGTGCCCGCCGAGGAATACGGCGACATCGAGTGGCGGGTGGCGCAGGCGCGCGCCGGCAAGCTGGAATTCCTCGGGGGCAAGCCGGAGCTGCTGCGGCTCGGACACTTCGACGACGTGGATCTGTCGATGATGATCCACCTCACCCCGCGGCCCGAGGACGGCAAGACCGGCGTGCCCGTGTCGAACAACGGCTGCCTCGTGAAGACGATCCGCTACGTCGGCCGCGCTGCGCACGCGGGCGGCGCGCCGCACGTGGGGATCAACGCGCTGTACGCCGCGCACGTCGGCCTGACGGCCGTCAACGCTATTCGCGAGACGTTTCGCGACGAGGACACGATCCGCGTGCACCCGATCATCACGCACGGCGGCTCGCAGGTGAACGTCATTCCCGGCGAGGTGCGGCTCGAGACCTACGTGCGCGGCCGCACGGTGGACGCGATCCTCGACGCCCAGAAGAAGGTGGATCGCGCCTTCAAGGCGGGCGCGCTGGCGCTCGGCGCGCGCGTGGAGATCGAGACCCTGCCCGGCTACATGCCGATGACGTGCGACGCGACGATGGCGCGCCACTACGAGGCCAATGCCGCGCAGCTCGTCGGCGCCGAGCATTACCGGAAGATCGGCCATCGCACTGGCTCGACGGACATGGGCGATCTCAGCATGGTGATGCCCGTGCTGCACCCCTACGTCGGCGGCGCCATCGGCACCGGGCATGGCGCCGATTTCGCGATCTCCGATCCGGCGCTCGCGTATGTGACCAATGCCAAGGCGCTGGCCGCGATGGCCGTGGACATGTTGGCGGACGGCGCGGCGGGCGCGCGCGACGTCTTGAAGAACGCCAAGCCACCGATGACGCGCGAGCAGTACCTCGCGTTCCAGCGCGGGCTGGCGCGGCGCGAGACGTTCGAGGGGTAAGGCGTCGGCGCCGAGTGCCTGATGTACGGCAAGAGTCCCGTGGAGTTCCCGCAGCGCATCGTCTGCCTCACCGCCGAGACGACGGAGATCGCGTTCCTGGTCGGAGCGGGCGAGCGGGTCGTCGGCGTGCCGGGCACGGCGCGGCGTCCGGAGGCCGCGCGTGAGCGGGCACGGGTCGGTGGCTTCACGACGTTCCGGACCGATCGCATCCTGGCGCTGCAGCCGGACCTCGTCCTCGGCTTCTCGGATCTCCAGCGCGACATCGTCGCCGAGCTGATCGGCGCGGGCGTGGCAGTGCTGTGTACCAACCAGCGACGGCTCGACGAGGTGCTCGGCGCGATCTTGCTCATCGGCGGCGCGCTCGGCTGCGAGGCCGCCGCCCGCGACGTCGTCGCCGACCTGCGCGACGAGATCAAGCAGATGCACGAGTACACCTCCGTGTGGCCGGATCGACCGCGTGTGTACTTCGAGGAGTGGATGGACCCGCTCATCACCGGCATCGGCTGGGTGTCGGACCTCATCGAGGTCGCCGGCGGCCGCGACGTCTTCGCCGAGCTCCGCGACCGACGCTCGGCCTCAGAGCGCATCGTGAAGCCGGCGGACGTCCTGGCGCGCGATCCACAGATCATCCTGGCGTCCTGGTGCGGCAAGCCCGTCGATCCGGCCGCCATCGCAGCGCGAACGGGCTTCGGCACGATCGCCGCCGTCGCCGCCGGAGAGATCCACGAACTGCCGGGGGAGGACGTGCTGTCGCCAGGACCGTCGCTGGTGCACGGCCTGCGACGGATCCACGAAATCGTTCAGGCCTTCCAGGCGCGCTGACCGCGCCGCGTCCGGCGCCATTCGCGGCCCGATATACAATGATGCGTCCGAAAAGTTTGGGGCCGGCCGGCGCCGGCGGTTAGGATTGGGCCCTTCCTGATGACTCAAGAGATCGCGCGGACGCGTCCCGAGAGCTTCTTCGCCGACCGATTCAACGTCACCCCCGGTCTCATGGAGCGACTCCTCGGCAGTCATCTCACGGGCCGTGTGGACGACGCCGACATCTACCTCGAGTACCGTGTCAACGAAGAGCTGGTACTCGAAGAAAACGTTGTGAAAAAAGCGTCGCGACATGTGAGTCAGGGCGCCGGCGTCCGCGGGCAGTCCGGCGCGCGCACCGGCTACGCCCACACCGACGATCTCGCCCTGCGCAACCTCGAAGAGGCGGCGCGCCAGGCGCGCGCGATCGCCGACCGCGCCGGGCAGTCCGGCGTCGTCGCCGTCGCCGGGCGCGGGCGTCCGCACGACCTCTATACGCTCGCCGAGCCGCCGATCGTCACCGACCTGACCCGCAAGCTCGACCTGATGCGCCGCATCGACGCCGCGTGCCGCGCCGCCGATCCGCGCGTGACGCAGGTGATCGTCTCGCTCACGAGCGAAGAGGTGGTGATGCTGATCGCCACCGCGTCGGGCTGGAGCATCGGCGATGTGCGGCCGCTCACGCGGCTCAACGTCACGGCGATCGCGGAGGAGGCCGGCAAGCGGGAGATCGGCTCCTTCGGCGGCGGCGGCCGGGTGCCGTTCGACTTCTACCTTGCCGAAGAGCGCTGGAAGCGGTTCGCCGGCGAGGCCGCGCGGCAGGCCACGCTGAAGCTGGCCGCCGTGGACGCGCCGGCGGGAACGATGACGGTCGTGCTAGGTCCCGGCTGGCCTGGCATTTTGCTGCACGAGGCGATCGGTCACGGGCTCGAGGGCGACTTCAACCGCAAGGGCGTGTCGGCCTTCGCCGGGCGCGTGGGGAAGAAGGTGGCCTCGGAACTGGTGACGGTCGTCGACGACGGCACGATCGCCAATCGCCGGGGCTCGCTCAACGTCGACGACGAGGGCACGCCGACGCGCCGCAACGTGCTCATCGAGCGGGGCATCCTGCGCGGCTACATGCAGGACCGCCTCAACGCGCGGCTGATGGGCGAAACAGCGACGGGCAACGGGCGGCGCGAGTCCTACGCGCACCCGCCGCTGCCGCGGATGACGAACACGTTCATGCTCGCGGGCGAGGACGATCCGCACGACATTCTGCGATCGGTCAAGCACGGCCTCTACGCTGTGAACTTCGGCGGTGGCCAGGTCGACATCACCAGCGGCAAGTTCGTCTTCTCGGCGAGCGAGGCCTATCTGATCGAGGACGGGCAGGTGACGCGCCCGGTGAAGGGCGCGACGCTGATCGGCAACGGACCCGACGCGCTCACCCGCGTGAGCCGCGTGGGTCACGATCTGGCCCTCGACGAGGGCGTTGGCACGTGCGGTAAGGACGGCCAGTCCGTCCCCGTCGGCGTGGGACTGCCGACGATTCGGCTCGACGGCATGACGGTGGGCGGCACGGCCGTGTCTCAGGCGGGCACACCACGCACGTGACCGGCGTCGACACGACGCTGCTGACCGACGTTCTCGCGCGCGCCACGGCGCGCGGCGCCACCGCGGCCGATGGCTTTCTCGTCGAAGAGCAGTCCTTCAGCGCGTCGGTGCGGCTCGGCCAGGTCGACACGGTCACGCACTCGCGTGAGCAGCGCCTGGCGCTCCGCGTCTTCGCCGGCCGCGCCTCCGCGGCGGCGTCGACCTCGGATCTTTCGCGCGAGTCGCTCGAGCGCGTGGTGGACGAGGCGACCACGCTGGCGCGCGTGACGGCCGAGGATCCGCACGCAGGGCTGCCCGATCCGGACGCGCTCATCGACGGCGTCCCCGAGCTGCAGCTCGAGGATCGCGAGGGCGGCGATCCCACACCGGAGCAGAAGATCGAGCTCGCGCGCAAAGCGGAGGCGGCGGCGCTCACCGCCGACCCGCGGATCACCAACTCCGAGGGCGCGGAGTACTTCGACCGGCGCGCGCACTATGCCTATGCGACCTCGCACGGCTTCGCACGCGCGTACAGCACCTCGTCGTTCGGGCTGAGCGTGTCGCCCGTCGCCGCACAGGACGGCGAGATGCAGCGCGACTCCTGGTACACCTACGCGCGGCGCCGCCGCGCGCTCGAGGACGCCGAGTCGGTCGGACGTACTGCGGCGGCGCGCGCGCTGCGGCGTCTCGGCGCGCGCAAGGTGAAGACCACCGAGGTGCCGGTGATCTTCGATCCCGACACGGCCGCGACGCTGCTGCGCTCGATCGCCGGCGCGGCCAGCGGACCCAGTCTCTATCGCCGCGCCTCGTTCCTGGTCGAGCGGCTGGGCACGCGCATCGCGGCAGCGGCCGTGACCATCGTCGACGACGGACTGCTGCCGAGCGCGCTCGGCTCGCGGCCTTTCGACGGTGAGGGGCTGGCTACGCGACGCACGGTTCTGGTCGGCGAGGGACGGCTCGAGTCCTATCTGCTCGACACGTACTCTGCGCGCAAGCTCGGCCTGGCGTCGACGCACCACGCGAGCCGCGACGGCGCGGGCGTCTCGGTCGGCACCACGAACCTCATGCTCTTGCCCGGCACGGCGAGCCCGGAGGCGCTCATCGCCTCGGTGAAGCAGGGCTTGTACGTCACCGAGCTCATCGGCTTCGGCGTCAACGGCGTCACCGGCGATTATTCCCGCGGCGCGGCCGGCTTGTGGATCGAGGACGGCCGCCTGGCGTTCCCCGTTGAGGAGGTGACCGTGGCCGGCAACCTGCTCGAGATGTTCGAGCGTATCGATGGTATCGGCAACGATCTCGTGCTGCGCGATCGGGTCGCCTCGCCGACGCTCAAGATCGGGCGTATGGTCGTCGCGGGGGACTAGATGGTCATCGACAGCCACTGCCATCTACACGATCCCGCTCTGCCGGATGCGCTCGACACCCTGCGCGTGGCGCAGTCGCTCGACGTGTGGGGCATCATCGCTGTCGGCTGCGACGCCGACAGCAACGCGCGCAACCTCGCCCTCGCCGCCGCCGCGCCCAAGGCGGTGTGGGCGTGTCTCGGATTTCATCCCGATCAGGAGCGCCTCGGCGACGTCGATCTCGAGGCGGTCGAGCGGCAGGTCGCCGAGCATCACTCCCGCATCGTCGGGCTCGGCGAGGTGGGGCTGCCGTGGTACTCGCTCGAGGGCAAGGCCGACGCCGCCGAGCGTGCCGCCCGCGGTCGCGCGCGTCTCGAACGGCTCCTCGCACTCGCCGCGCGCTACGACCTGGCCGTCTCGCTCCATGCTCCGCACGGCGCGGCCGCGGACGCGCTCGACTGCCTGGAGCGGCACCACATCGAGCGCGCCGTCTTTCACTGGCACAAGGCGCCGATGGAGGTCACGCGGCGGATCGTCGACGCCGGGTACCTCGTCTCGGTGACGCCCGAAGTCGCCTACCGCGAGCGCGACCGCGCGCTGGTGGCGGAGGTGCCGCTCGAGTCGCTGCTCGTCGAGAGCGACGCGCCGTGGAAGTACGGCGGCGAGTTCGCCGGCGTCGAGTCCGGTCCATGGCTGGCCGCACGCGCCGCCGAGGAAGTCGCGAAGGTCAAGCGTGAGCCGGTCGAAGAGGTGATGTTCCGCCTGTCGACCAACGCGTGCCGGATCTTCCATCTCGCGTGGGCGTGAGCGTCGAGCGTCACTCGATCGCGCTCGCCGACGGCAAGCTCGCGCTCGTGCTGCACGCGCCCGATGGCGCCGAGCGCATCCCCTGCGTGATCGCCTGCCACGGACTCTCGGCGTCGAAGGACTCGGACAAATACCTGATGCTCGGCGATGCGCTGCCCGCGGCTGGGCTGGCGCTGGCGCGCTTCGACTTCCGCGGCTGTGGCGAATCGAGCGGTCGCGAGCAGGACACGACCATCGCCTCCCGTCTCGAGGACGTCGACGCCGTGTGGGCGCACCTCGACGAGCACCCGCGGCTCGACGGCCGGATCGGCCTGCTCGGCTCGAGCCTGGGCGGCTTCGTCGCGCTGTTCGTCGCCGCGCGTCGTCCGGGGACGCCGGTCGTCACGTGGAACGCTCCCGCGAGCCTCACCGAGCTCGCCAACGACGAGCAACGCGACAACGAGGCGCTCGGCGTTCCGTTTGCCCTCGAGTACATGCGCGGGCACTACGCGCTCGCCCCCAAAGGCGTGTCGCGCCACCTGATCGTCCACGGCGAAGCCGACGACGTCGTCGGCCTCGAACACGGCATGCAGCTGCTCGATCAGGCGGCCGAACCGTGCGACCTGCTGCTGATTCCGGGCGGCGACCACCGCCTGACCGAGCCTACGCATCGTGCGCGCGCGGTGGCGGCGAGCCGTGACTGGCTCAAACGATTTTTGCCGTGAACAAGCCCAGGCTCCGCGACGAGTTCCTCGAGCTGGTGCGCATCTCGAGCGTCTCCCGACGCGAGGCCAACGTCGCCAAGCGCCTGACGACGATCCTCGAGGGCATGGGCGCCACCGTGCAGGTGGACGACGCCGGAGACAAGGTCGGCAGCGATACCGGCAACCTGGTCGCGCACTTCGCGGGCACGGCGCCGGATGCCGCGCCGTTCCTGCTCTGCGGGCACATGGACACGGTGCCGCCCGCCGACGTGGTGCGGCCGGTCGTTGACGGCGACGTGATCCGTACCGACGGCACGAGCGTGCTGGGGGGCGACGACAAGTCGGGCATCGTCGCGATCCTCGAAGCGGTGCGGCTGCTGCGCGAGCGGCGCATCGCCCACGGACCGATCGACGTGCTCTTTACGATCTGCGAGGAGCTGGGGCTCCTCGGCGCCAAGCAGTTCGACGTCGGTCGGCTGCGCGCGCGCACGGGCTTGATCCTCGACTGCGACGGCGTGCGCGAGCTGATCACGCGCGCGCCGGCGGCGAACAAGCTTCACGTCACGGTGCATGGCCTGGAAGCGCACGCGGGGCTCGCCCCCGAGCAGGGCATCAGCGCGCTGCAGGTCACGGCGCAGGCCATCGCGTCGATGCGCCTGGGCCGCGTGGACGACACGACGACGGCGAACCTCGGTCGCATCGAGGGCGGCCTGGCCGTCAACATCGTGCCCAACCGTATCGTCGTGCGCGGCGAGACCCGCAGCCTGACCCTCGACGGCCTGGAGCGCCAGACGCGCCACATGTTGGACTGCTTCGAGCGCGTCGCCGCCGAGCACCGCGTGAGCGTCGCCGGCCGCGAGCACCGGGCGCGCGTCGAGACGCGGGTGGAGCGCGACTACGAGCCGCTCGCCGTCGCCGACGACACGCGCATCGTGCGCCTCGTGCGCGGCGCGGCGGAGCGGCTCGGCGGACCGTTCAGGACGCGCGCGACCGGTGCGGCGTCGGACGCCAACGTGTTCAGCGGCCGCGGGCTGGAGGTCGCCAACCTCGGCTGCGGCATGCGGCAGATCCACACGGTCAACGAGTGGGTGGACGTCAACGACATGGTGGCGACGACGGAGCTGCTGGTGGAGACGGTGCGGCGGCACGCCGCGGGAGCGTAGGCGCTACACGGCGTAGGGCGAGACCAGGCGGCTTGGCAGCGCGCGAACATCCGGCTCGGGGCAATAACTGAACCACTCCGGCCGATCCTCGAGCAGCGGCTGCAGCTCGGGCAGCAACCCCTCGACGCTGAACGCCGCCGGGCTCGCGGCGGCGAGGGCGGCGCACTCGTGCACGCCCATCATGAGCGCGGAGATCCGTGGCTGCTCCAGGGAGTGCGCGAGCAGCAGATATGCCGGCTGATAGACGCTCACCGCGCGCTCGACGAAGTGCGCGAGCGCCGCCAGCACCGGCGCGGAGTAGCCTCCGCGCGCCGTCACCAGCAGCATCGCGAGCGCTGACGCACACAGAGGCACGCGCCGGAACTCGCGCACGACGATCAGCGTGTGGTCGCCGGGCTCACTGAGCGCAGCTGGCGGAGGCGCCCACGCCTCGGCGTCGTGGACGGTGTACACGGCGAAGCGGAGCGGATCGTCCTGACTGCGAAAGCGGGAGCGCGCGTGGACGCGCGTGTCGAAGACGTCGTCGCCGCCGTCGGTGCGCTCGAGCGCGTCGCCCGACGCGAGGCCTTGGTAGAGGCGCAGTCCCCGCATCCACACCGGTCGTGTACGAAGCATCCGTGAGCCCCTTTGAGCAACTCGCATGCCGCACCGCTGTTGCTTGCTTGATTCATCGTGGCGCGGACATGCGTCACGTCCCAAGTTTTTCAAACGTTCCTGCCGGACGGCGGCGCGTCAGGCACGTAACGGGCTCGACGCGGCGTTGTAAGGGCGGGATTTCTCGGGCTTTGCGTTTCGTGCGCCGGGAGACTGGGAAAAAGTTTTCACAGAAAACTCAATCTTCGCTTCGACTTACGGCGCACTCGTGTGATGATTTGGGAGCGAGGAACCCTCACTGTCAGCCGAGGTCCTTTATCAACTCGCCAATGTGGTTCTTGCCGCCTCGGCGCTCGGCGTCGCGACGCTGATCGTCGTCGCCATCGGCCGGCGACAAGCGTGGCAGCCCGAGCCGTTGGGCGTGGTGTTCTGCTTGATCTTCCTGGCGATTGGCGTCCGGGCCGCGGTTCGCGTCTGGGCGGGGAGCCCGCCATCGGTGACTCCGGCGCTGGTCGCGGTTGACTGGCTCGTGGCCGCGGCCGCTGTGGCATTTCTCACGCTGCACGGCCGATACGGCGTGCTCATCGACAACGCGGAGATGGTCCGCGACTACGCCGAGAAAGACCGCGAGGCGCGCGCGCTCGCGCAGGTCAACGAGGAGCTGCGCCGTCTCGACGAGCTGAAGTCGGAGTTTCTGGCTATGGTGAGTCACGAGCTGCGCACGCCGCTGACCGCGATCGTCGGCTATAGCCGGCTACTGCTGCGTCAGGCGCACGGCACGCTCACGCCCAAGCAGCTGGAGCACCAGGAGGCGATCTTCCGCGGAGCCCAGCGGCTGAACGATCTCATCAACGATCTGCTCGACGTCTCACGCCTCGAGGCCGGACGCATCGAGCTCATGCCGCGCGCGCTCGACCTGCGCCATGTGGTGGAGCAGGTGGGGACGGTGGTGACGGCGGCCGCGCAGGCGCGCCGCATCCAGATCCGCACGCTGCTCCCCGCGGATCTGCCGGCGGTGCGCGCGGACGCCTCGCGTTTGCAGCAGATCCTCGTCAACCTCGTCGGCAACGCCGTGAAGTTCAGCACGCCGGGCGGCGAGGTGCGGATCTTGGCCGGCCGTCAGCGCGAGCAGGTCTGGGTGGCCGTCGAGGACGACGGCGTCGGCATCGCGAAAGAGGAGCTGTCGCGGATCTGGGATCCGTTCTATCAGGTCGAGGCGCCGATGCGCCGCCGCCACGGCGGCTCGGGGCTCGGCCTGGCCATCGTGCGGCGGCTCGTCGAGCTGCACGGCGGCGTCGTGCGCGCGGAGAGCGAGGGCGAGGGGCGCGGCAGCCGCTTCACGTTCACGCTGCCCACGGCCAGCGTGCCGGCCGAGGTCGGCACCGCGCGGCCCGATCCGCCGCTGCCGATCGAGGCGGTGCTCGGCGGTCGCGAGGTCCTCATCGTCGAGGACGAGCGCGCGACGCAGGAGCTGATGCGCACCGTGGTGGAGGACCTGCTCGGCGGGCGCGCGCGCATGTGCGCGAGCGGCGAGCATTGTCTGCAGCTCGCGCGCGAGCGTACGCCGGCGCTGGTGCTGCTCGACCTCATGCTGCCGGGATTGAGCGGCTGGGAGATTGCGCGGCGGCTGCGTCACGACCCGCGCACCACGTCGGTGCCGATCATCGCCGTGTCCGCGCTCTCGCGGCCGCAGGAGCGCGAGTCCGCGCTGCACGCCGGCTGTGACGCGTACGTCGCCAAGCCGTTCACGCCGGACGAGCTCGCACGCCTCATGGCCGCCACGCTCGAGACGCAGGACGTGACGGCGTCATGAAGACCCAGGCCGCGCGCATCCTCGTCGTCGAAGACAACGCCGACACCGCCGCGCTGCTGCGCGACCTGCTCGAAGGCGAAGGCTACGAGGTCGAGACCGCCTCGACCGGCGAGGCCGCCTTCGAGGCGCTCGCGGTAGCGCCCGACATCGACCTGATGGTTCTCGACCTCATGCTGCCCGGCATGAGCGGCTACGAGGTCATCGAGCGGCTGCGCGCCCAGCCCGACCTGTCGGACTTGCCGATCCTCGTCCTGAGCGCGCTCGGAAGCGCCTCGGCGCGCGTGCGCGGCCTGCGCGAGGGCGCCGACGACTACATGACGAAGCCGTTCCTGCCCGAGGAGATCGTCGCGCGCGCGCGTACGCTCGTGACGCGCCGGCTGCTCGCGCGGCGAACCGGCGAGCTGGAGGCGCTGAGCCGCATCGCCCAGGCGGCGCTCACCGCGCCGAGCCCCGATCTGCTGCTCTTCCGGCTGGTCGAGATCGTCGTCGAAGTCTTCAGTGCCGACGTCGCCGTCATCTACATGCTCGACGAGGCGCGCGCCGAGCTGCGTCCGCGCGCGGCGGTCGGCCTGCCGCCGGGCGTGGAGCCCGCGCCGATCCCCGTCGGCGTCGGCGCGGTGGCCACGGCCATGACCACGCGCGAGCCCGTGCTGATCTCCGATGGCGCCGGGGGTGCGGGCGAGCCGCTGACGCGCCGCGAGGCGTTCCGATCGTTGATGGTGGCCCCGCTCGTCGTCGCCGGCTCGCCCATCGGCGTGCTCGAGGTTGCGTGCCGCAACCGCGGGCTCGGCGGGCGTGCCGATCGCCTGCTGCGCATCGTCGCGGATCGCGCGGCGGTGGCCATCGAGCACGCGCGACTCGAAAACGAGGCGCGAGAGCTCGCGGACGTCGTCCGGCGCATCGGCGAAGGGGTCATCGTCGCCGACGGCGAGGATCGCATCGTCTTCGCCAACCGTGCGTTCCACGAGATGATCGGCGGCGGCGAGTCGCTGGTCGGCGTGCGCTGGACCGACTTCCTCGCCGGCGCGCAGGACGTCGCCGCGCTCACCGCGCACATGCGCGGCCCGTCGTTCCAGGGTGAAGTGCTGCTGCTCACGCGCGCCGGCGATCCACGGCCGGTGCTGGCCACGCTGTCGACGGCCGAGCGGCACGACGGCGGCGGGATTCAGCGCATCGGCGTCTTCCGCGACATCAGCCGCGAGCACGAGCTGCGCTTCCGGGTGATTCGCGAGCAGAAGTTCCGCACGCTCGGCTCGCTGGCGGCCGGCGTCGCGCACAACATCAACAACCGCCTCACGCCCGTGCTCGGCTGGACCGAGATGCTGCAGGAGCGGCTCAGCGCCGACGAGGCGATCGCGGGGGACGAGCTCAAGCACGCGCTCAACGTCATTCACCAGGGCGCCTCCGACAGCGTGGAGACCGTGCGCCGGCTGCAGGAGTACTCACGGCCGGCGCGCGTGAAGGGCCCGGAGGCCGTGCAGCTCCGGGACGTGCTGGAGCAGCTGCTCGCGCTGACCCGGCCGCAGTGGGACAACGAGGCCGCGCGCCGGGGCATCCGCTACGAGATCGACTTCAAGGCCGATCCGGCGCCGGCGGTGCTCGCCGTGGCCAGCGAGGTGCGCGAGGCGCTGCTGAACATCCTCGAGAACGCGCTCACCGCCATGTCGCAGGGCGGCCGCCTCACGCTGCACGTGCGCGGCGAGGACGACCGCGCGGTCGTGTCGATCTCGGACACGGGCAAGGGGATGAGCCCCGAGGTCCAGCGCCTGGCCTTTGAGCCCTTCTTCACCACGCGCAGCACCGAAGGCGGGACGGGACTGGGACTCAGCCTGGCGCAGGAGATCGTGCAGCGCTACCGCGGCACCATCGCCCTCACCAGCACGGAGGGTGTGGGGACGACCTTCACGATGTCGTTCCCGTCGATCACCGCCGAGGCGGCACGCACGCCGGCGTTTCTGCCGACGCTCGAGCCGCTGCGCATCCTCGCCGTCGAAGACGAGCCCGAGGTGCTCGACGTGCTGCGCGCCATGCTCACCACCGCCGGGCACACGGTCTTCACGGCCGCGTCCGGCCGCGAGGCGCTCGACCTGTTCGAGCGCGAGCCTGTCGATCTGGTGCTCACCGACCTCGGTATGCCGGGGATGACCGGTCTGGCGCTTGCGACCGAGCTCAAGAAGCGGCGCGCGATTCCCGTCCTGCTGCTCACCGGCTGGGCCGACGAGCTGGACGCCGCCACCGCTCCCTCGGTCGACCTGGTCGTCCCCAAGCCGTTCACGCGCGAGCGGCTGTTCGAGGCGCTCGCGCGCACGCTGCCCGATCGCGTCCGCCCGGCCTGACGCCGGCGACCGCCCTCAGTTGCGGGAGGTGGCTCCGCGTCCGCCTATGCTGAGCGCGTGGAGCGCGGCGCACATGCGGCGGCGATCCGCTCGACGTGCCGGTCGTCGGTCCCGCAGCATCCGCCCATCACGTTGAGGTGCGGCAGCCGGTCCTTGAGCGCTGCGTGCTCCGCGGCCAGCTCGGCGGGATCGCCGATGTCGAGCTCCGGCGACTCGTTGAGCTCCGCGTGGCTCTTTGGCGAGGCGTTCGCCCGCACCCCGCGGACGCGCTGCACCCACGGCTCGCGCTCTCGCAGCACGTCCGCGAAGTGCGTGGGATGCGCGCAATTGACCATGTAGTAGGCAGGGGCTCGCGACGTTGCGGTCTCCACGCGCTCGATCGCCTCGTGCAGCGCCTGCCCCGTCGGTAGCCGGCCGTCGGTCTCGACCGTGAACGAGATCGCGACGGGCATCCCGGCGTGCGCCGCCGCCCGCGTGATGCCGATCGCCTCCTCGACGTAGTTCATCGTGATCGCGGTCACCATGTCGGCCGCCGAATCGCGAAACGTCTGGATCTGCGCCCCGTGGTACGCCTCCGCGTCCTTCTCCGACATCGTCTGCGCCGGGTTGTACCCGTCCCCGCGCGGGCCAACGCAGCCGCTGATCACCACGGGCTTGGGATGCTCGCGGAGCTCTCGACGAATGCCCTCCAGCAGGGCGATCGCGCGGACGTTCGCCGTGGCGAGCTCGGCCGCGCTGTAGCCGAGCCGGGCGCCCCAATCGGGGCTCGCGCGCCACGTCGCACTCTCGAGGATCAATCCCGTGCCGAACCGCCGCGCCAGCGCGGCGTACGCGCGGAAATATTTCTCCAGCGCGGCGTCGCCCCCTTTGCGCCGCAGCAGGTCGAAGGCCGCGAAATCCGGCAGCTCGAGACCCTCGAGGAAGATGAGGGTCGTCTCGATGCCGCCGTCAGTCAGGAAGAACTCGTCGCGAAGCTGGGGCAGCGACGTCCGGTAGCGGCCCGTGGTCATCTCAGGACTGCTGAGACTGGATCTCGACGTCGACCGGTGTGGTGCCGCCGCTGAAACTCACCCGCGGGTTGCCCACCCGCAGCCGCCAGAGCCGGAACGACTCGCGCGCGTGCTTGAGGCTGAAGCCGACGTAGAAGGCCTTGAAGAGCCAGAACCGCGAACGCGCGCCGATGTTGCGGAACACGTCGCCGGCGAGCAGCGAAATGACCGCTTCCTGCACGCGGAAGGGATTGTCGGGGTTTAGCAGCAGGCTCCGCATCCCTGGGGAGTTGAAGCGCGTGATGAACCAGGTAAAGGTCTTCACGCCACGCCGGACCATGTGCTCGAAGTGACGAAACTTCGCTTCGGCGGTGGGCTCGCCGCGCAGCCAGGCGTCGACAGCTTCCGCGCCCAGCACGCCGCTGTTCATGCCGAGCAGCACGCCGCTCGAGAACACCGGGTCCACGAACGCATAGGCGTCGCCGACCATGATGTAGCGCTCGCCGCGCATGCGCGTCGACGTATAGGAGTAGTTTCCCGTCGCGCGCGCGACGTTGTCGATGAGCGTGGCATTGCGCATGCGGTGGCGCATCTCGGGATGGGCGAGCGCGAGGGTGCTCAGCAAGAATTCCGGCGGGCTGGTCTTGCGCTGCTTGAGATACGCCGGGCGGCACACGGCGCCGACGCTCATGCTGCCGTCCTTGAGCGGAATCATCCAGAACCAGCCGTGCTGGAACCAGTAGACGCTGATGTTGCCTTCGTACTCGCCGTCGCGCCGATCGACGTTGTGGAAGTGGCCGAAGATGGCGGCGCTGGCGTGATGCGGGTTCTTCCGCTTGAGGTTGAACTTTCGCGACAGGAGCGTATCCCGGCCGGACGCGTCGACGAAGAAGCGACACGTCCACCTGGTGTGCGCGCCGTGCTCGTCGACCGCCGACACGACGGGATCGCCGCCGGCCGGAAAGTCGACGGCGGTCACCGTCACGCCTTCCAGGACCTTGGTGCCCTTGGCCTGGCTGTTCCGGAGCAGCAGGTGGTCGAACTCGGAGCGCCGCACTTCGTAGGCATAGGGAAGGCTCTTGTCCAGGGCGAACGAAAAGTGAAACTGATGGTGGCCGCCGACCTCGAGGTTGGAATTGAAATCGGCGCCGGGCTTTTTGATGCCGATCGCGTCAACCTGGTCAAGCACGCCGAGCCGCTTGAAGATCGGCAGATTGTGCGGGAGCAGCGATTCACCGATGTGGAAGCGGGGATGATGCTCCTTCTCCAGAAGGATGACACGCCAGCCCTTCTCGCTGAGCAACCCCGAGATCGTCGAGCCCGCCGGTCCGCCACCGACGACGAGGACGTCACAATCGTTCATGGTTCTGCAGTCTATCCGAAGACGACGTCGTCCCTGGCGTTTTTGGCGTATCGTCCGGAGCTACCTGGTAGCGACGATGAACATCCTTACGATCAATCTGCTGTTCAGCACGCTCGTGTTCTGGATGGCCGCGAGAATCTACGTGCTGCCGCGCCTCAGTGCCTGGGGACCCGAGCGCGTCCTCGTGCCGATCCTTTTACTCCACGCCTTCCGTCATCTGGGGCTGATGTTTCTTGCGCCGGGCGCGGTCTATCAGGGCCTGCCGGCAGCGTTCGCCCGCCCCGCGGCCGTGGGTGATCTCATCGCCGCCGTCCTCGCACTGGTATCTCTGGTGTTGCTACAGCGGCGCCATTGGGCGAGCCGGCTTGTCATCTGGCTCTTCAATGTGGAAGGGACACTCGACCTTCTGCTCGCGACGACTCTGGCAACGGTGAATCGGGCGGCCCCATACATGGGCCCTGCGTACTGGATTCCCGCTTTCTGGGTGCCGGCGCTGTTGGTGACGCACTACATTACGTTCGTCGTGCTGCGGAAGCACTGGCCGCGCCCCGCCGGCCGATCAGGGAGAGCGGACTAGCGCAGATGGATTTTGCCGCCGCCGGGCAGCCCGCCCGGCCCGCCTTTGGGATCGAAGCCCGGCGGCAGCGTCGGCGGCACGACGATCTGCGAAGCGGCCTCCCGGCGGAGCTCTTCGAGCTCGCGGCGGGTGCGCTCGATGGCCGCGGTGGCGCCGGCGGCAAACTTCTCGATGGCGTCGGCGAGCGACGTGGCCTCGATCTCGAACACGAGCGGCAGCAGTCCCGCCTGCGTGAGGAGCTGCGCTTCGCCGACGTAGAGGACCTGGCGGCTCGAATCCGGCCCGCCGTCGACCTTGATCGGCGTCATCACGCGGAGCGTGCCGACGCGTCGGTCGGTGATGACTTCTTCGCGGTACAGCGAGGTGGGGTCCATCCGCGGCTCACCGGTCCGGATGTCAGGCGCCATGCCCCTAACGATACCAGACAGCGACAATCACCGCGGCCAGCACGAGACGATAGATGACGAACGGCAGGAGCGAGCGCCGCTTGAGGTAGTTGACGAGCATCCACACGGCGAGCCAGCCGGTGAGGAACGACACCAGCAGGGCGACGAGCAAGGGACCCATGTCACCGAGGTGCTCGCCCGAGCGCACCAGGTGCACCGCCTCCTTCAGTCCCGCACCCGCGGTGATCGGAATGCCGAGCAGGAAGGCGTACCGCGCCGCGGTGGCGCGATCGAGCCCCGCGAACAGTCCGGTCGTGATCGTAATACCGGAGCGCGAGGTGCCGGGAATGAGCGCGAGCGCCTGAGCGACGCCGACGGCGAGCCCCGCGCCCCAGCCGACGTGCTCGAGCGGATCGTCGGGCCGGTCGCCCGGGTTGCGATGCGTGCGCTGCGGCGGCGGCGCGGCAGGAGCATGGCGATCCGCGGCGAGCATCACCACGCCCCAGAACGCGGTCGTGCCTGCGATGAGCAGCGGCCAGCGAAGGTTCGTCTCGATGTAGTGGCCGAACACCAGGCCCGCGATGGCCCCGGGAATCGTGGCGAGGATGACGATGACGCCGAGCCGGCGGTTCATGGTGCCGCTGAACAGCTCGATGATCTCGCCGCGGAAGTACGCGAGCAGCGCGGCCAGGGTGCCCAGATGCAGGGCGGCGTCGACCGCGAGCCCTTGATCCGGCCAGCCGAACACGCGCGGCACCAGGATGAGGTGGCCGGAAGACGAGATCGGCAGAAACTCGGTCAGGCCCTGGACGAGCCCCAGCACGAAAGCCTGCGCGTAGCTCACCCGACGATTTCTTCGCCGCCGTCCACGCCGATCACGTTGCCCGTGATCCAGTACGTGTCCGGATGCGACAACACCACGATGGCTTTGGCGACGTCCTCGGGGGTGGTGAGGCGGCCGCCGGGGTTGCGGCGCCGCGCCTCGGCCATGATCTGCTCGTTGCCGGGAATCTTCTGGAGCGCGGGCGTATTGGTGACGCCGGCGCGGATGGAGTTCGCGCTGATGCCACGCGGACCGAGCTCCGCGGCGAGCTGGCGGATGTTGGACTCGAGCGCGGCCTTGGCCGCCGACACGGGTCCGTAGTTCGGGAGCACGCGCGCGCCGCCCGACGACGTCATGGCAAAGATGCGGCCGCCGCGCGTCATCAAGCCCCGCCCGACCAGCTCCTGCGACCAGTAGATGAGGCTGTGCGCCATCACATCGAGCGTCATGTCCATCTGCGACTGTGTGACGGCGTCCTTCATCGGGTCGGCGATGAACAGCTTGAGCGTGCCGAAGGCGAGCGAGTGCAGCAGCACGCGCACGCGGCCCATCTCGCCGCGCTCTTCGAGGACCTTGTGGATCTCCGCGGTGACCTCGGCGCGCTTCTCGGCGTCGGCGGCGTTGATGTTGAAGAAGCGCGCCTCACGGCCGAGGCCGCGGATCTCGCCGGTGATGCGCTCGACGTTGACGAGGGTCGCCTTCCGGTCGAGATGGACGCCGAAGACGTGCATACCCGCGCGCGCGAGTGCGAGGCTGACCGCCTCGCCGAAGCCGGAGGAGGCACCGAGCACGAGCGCCCAACCGTCGAGACGGATCGCCGCGGCGTCGCCGGTCATCGGCGTCAAGTCTAGCATCGGCGGCGGCGGCATCGTAGAATTCGCGACGCCATGCCGAAGACGGCCGGCATCATCCTCATCGGCAACGAGATTCTCTCCGGCAAGATCAACGACGCCAACGCCGCCTACCTGTGTCGTGAGCTGCGCGAGCTCGGCGTGGACGTGCGGCGCATCGTCGTCATCCCCGACGAGGTCGCGCTCATCGCGGAGGAAGTCGCGGCGTTCAGCAAGGCCTTCGACCTCGTCTTCACGTCGGGCGGGGTCGGGCCCACGCACGACGACGTCACGATCGAAGGTGTCGCGCGCGCAATGGGCGTGCCGGTCGTCCGGCACTCGGAGCTGGTGAGCCTGCTGGAGCGCTACTACCGCGACACGGTGACCGAAGCGGCGCTGCGGATGGCGGAAATCCCCGAGGGCGCCGAGCTCATCACCGGCAACGGGCTGCGCTTTCCGAACATCGCCATGCGTAACGTGTACGTGCTGCCCGGCGTGCCGGAGATCTTCCGACGCAGGTTCGACGCCATGCGCGAGCGCTTCCGCGACGCGCCCATTCACCTCAAGAACGTCTTCGTCCGCATCGGCGAGGGGACGCTCGCGGACTATCTGAACGCGCTGCTCGGAGACTTCCCGCTGCTGCTCGTCGGCTCCTACCCGGAGCTCTCGAACCCCGAATACCAGGTCAAGGTCACGCTGGAGTCACGCGACTACGGCTACCTCGAGCAGGCGCTCGCCGAGTTCCTCGGCCGGCTGCCGGGCGGCGCGGTCGTCAAGGTCACCTGACAGGAACGCCGCCCGGTGCGGGGGATTCCGCTCGGCGTCGCAGTCGTCGCGGCCGCGCTCTATCTGTTGCGACTCGGCGCCGCACCGTTCGTGGATCCGCCCGAGGGATTCCACGCCGCGATCGCGCGTGAGATGGCGCGGATCGGCGACTGGATCACGCCGCACGTCAACGGCGTGCGCTACTTCGACAAGCCGCCGATGATGTACTGGCTGATGGCCGGCTCGTTTGCGATCGCCGGCGTCGGCGAAGCGGCCGCGCGCGTGTGGTCGGCGCTGGCCGCCGTCGGCATCGCCGCCGTCACGGCGCGACTGGGCTTCATCCTCGGCGGCGGGCGCGTCGCGCTGCTGGCGGGACTCATGGTCATCGCCAACCTCGGCATGTACGTGTACGCGCGGCTCGTGAAGCCGGACATGGTCTTCATCCTGTTCATCACCCTCGCGTACGCGGGCTTTGCCGTGGCATACAAGGGCGCCGGCCGCTGGGGACTCGCCGTCTTCTATGCGAGCCTCGGCGCGGCGACGCTTACGAAGGACATCCTCGGCGTGCTGGGCCCGCTGGTCGTCGTCGCGCTGTTCTTCGCGCTCACCCGCGAGCGGCCGCTGGCGCCGTGGGCACCGTGGTGGGGCGTCCTCTTGCTGGCGGTGCCCGTGGCGTGGTACGCGCTCGTCGAGTCGCGCAATCCCGGCTTCCTCTGGTACATGGTCGTCGACACCCACCTGCTGAACTTCGCCCGACAGCGCGTTTTTCCCGACGAAGACGTGCCGCTCGGCACGCTTCCGTTCCTCGGCGTGACGTTCTTGGCTTTCTTGCCGTGGTCGCTGGCGGCGCCCTGGGCGGTGGCGCGCGCGCTACGCCGGCCGTGGGAAGACGCCACCGCGCGGCTCTGGGTGCTCATCGCGCTGTGGCCGCTCGTCGTCGTCGGCTTCTTCGCGATCTCGCCGTTCAAACTCCCGCACTACGGCCTGCCGGCGTTTCCGGCGCTCGCCCTGCTCGTCGCGCGCATGTGGGACGAGTCGATCGACGCCGTTCCGGGCTCGCTCCGGCCGCGGGCGCTGATCGTCCCGATACTCGTCGTCTTTGCCCTCGCGGGCGCGGCCTCGGCGCTGGCGCTGACCGGCCGTCTGCCGGTGCCCGCAGGCGCCCTGGGCAACGTCGACCTCGCCACGCGGAACCTCGCCGCCCGCGGTCAGGTCGAGGCCGGCGCGCCGATGGAGGCGTACCTGCCGATGCTACTTACGTGCACCGTGAGCTTCGTCGCCGGCGGCGTGGTGCTGGCGTGGGCGGCGTGGCATCGGCGGCCCGCGCTCGGCGCGTGGGCGGCGATGGCGGTGACGCTCGCGTTCCTTCCGATCGCCGGCGACGGGATGGCCGTGTTCGCGCGCAGTCGCTCGACCCAGACGGTGACCGAGGCGCTCGTGCTTGCCCTGCAACCCGGCGATCAGGTCGTGCACGAGGGCCCGCTCGAGAAGAGCGGTTCGGTGCTGCTGGCGCTCGATCGTCCGGTCACCATCGTGAACGGGCTTCAGTCGAATCTGGCGTTCGGCGCGACCTTCCCCGAGGCGCGCGATCGCTTCTGGGATGGCGCCCGGCTCGCGCAGGAATGGCCCAAGCCCGGCCGGCGTTTCCTCGTCACCGGCGTCAGACCCGAGCGCAGCGTGGTGCGCACCCTGCCCCCTGGCTCCGTCCGCCTGCTCGCGCAGGGCGGGGGCCGCTGGCTGTACGGGAAGGTTGAAAATTGAGCGGCCGAAGTCGGATGATGACCGCGTGGGCCGCGCCTCCCGCTACACGCTGAAGGACGATCCCTACAGCAGCCATTCCGTCATCGTCGGCTGGCTCGGGGAGGGACGCGGCCGCCGACTGCTCGACGTCGGCGCCGCCGACGGGCTCCTTGCGCGCCTGCTGACGGAGCGCGGCTGGAAGGTGACCGGCCTCGAGGCCGACCCCGTCGCCGCGCAGGCGGCCGCCGCGCACTGTGAGCGAGTCGTCGTGGCGGACCTCGACGCCGGCGTGCCCGCGCTCGAGGGCGAGTTCGACGCGATCGTGTGCGCCGATGTGCTGGAGCACCTGCGCGATCCCGCAGCCACGCTCGCGGCACTTCGTCGCACGCTGCCCGCCTCGGGCGAGGTCGTCGTCTCCGTCCCCAACGTCGCGCACCTGTGGATGCGCATGTCGCTGCTGGCCGGGCGATTCGAGTACGCCGAGCGCGGCATCCTCGACCGCACGCACCTGCGATTTTTCACACGGCGCACGCTCGCCGCGCTGGTCCGCGGCGCCGGGCTTCGCATCGCCCGGATGACGGCGACGCCGGTGCCGCTGTACCAGGTGCTGTCCGCTCGCTGGCACGGGCGGCCCCTGGCGGCCGTGCACGCGCTGAGCGCCGGCGCGGCACGCGCGCTGCCGGGACTGCTCGCATATCAGTTCGTGGTCGACGCCCGACCCGACACGCCGGCCGCGGGGGAGATGCTCCGATGAGCGCGCGTAATCCCGCTCCGAAGATCGTCGTCGTCATGCCCGCGTACAACGCGGGGCGCACGCTCCGGATGACGTATGCGGATCTGCCGAAGGACACGGTGAACCTCGTCATCCTCGTCGACGACGGCTCGACCGACACCACCCTCGAGGTTGCGCGCCAGCTCGGGCTCGAGATCTTCGTCCACAACCGCAACTACGGCTATGGCGCCAACCAGAAGACCTGCTACGAGGAGGCGCTGCGCGCCGGCGCGGACGTGGTGGTCATGGTGCACCCGGACTACCAGTACGATCCCACGCTCGTGCCGCAGATCGTCGCGCCGATCACGCGCGGCGAGGCGGACGTCGTGCTGGGCTCCCGGCTCAAGAGCGGCTCCGCGCTCGCGCAGGGCATGCCGTGGTGGAAGTTCGTCGCCAACCGGTTCCTCACCTGGGTCGAGAACCGCGCGTTCGGCCTGCGACTGTCGGAGTACCACACGGGCTACCGCGCGTTTCATCGCGAGGTGCTCGAAACGGTGAACTTCCGCGCGAACGCGGACGGCTTCATCTTCGACCAGGAGATCATCGCGCAGGTGGTCGCGGCCGGCTTTCGGATCTCGGAGATCGCGGTGCCGACGCGGTACTTCGCCGAGGCGTCGTCCGCGTCGTTCGCCGCCTCCAGCGTCTACGGGCTGCGCATCCTCGCCGTCGTCTTCTGGTACCTCTTGAGCAAGAGGGGCTTCCGGCGCTCGCGGCGGTTCGACAGCCTCCGCGCCCGCTATACCCGTCTGAATTGAGGAGCCTCGCGCGGGGGCTCGCCGGCGCGGCGCTCGTGCTCGCCGCGCTGGCGGTCGCCGTGCTCGCCACCGGACGGTTGCGCCTGGGGCGCGTCGCGCTCGAGCGTCCCGAAGATCTCGTCATCGTCCTGACCCTCGTCGTGGCCGCCCGGCTGGCCGTGGCGCCCGTCGCGCTGCCGCGGATCTCGCAGCGCGCGGTGGTCGCGGGTGGCGTGGCCGCCTACATCGTCCTCATGGGTGTGGTCGTCGTCACCCGGCATATCGCGCTGCGGACGCACGCGCTGGACCTCGGCTATTACGTGCAGCTTGTGTGGAGCGTCGCGCACGGGCACGGCGCGTACGTCTCACTGCCGCCGATGCACGCGTGGGGCGATCACTTCTCGCCGATCGTCTATCTGTTCGTGCCGCTCGGCTGGCTGACGCCCGGCGCGACCGCGCTTCTGCTCGCGCAGACGGTGATCTTCGCGGGCGGCGCCGTTGCGATCGCGGGCTTCGGCGCGCGGCGCTTGGGGGACGCGCGGCTCGCCGCCGGCTTCGCCCTCCTCTATCTGCTGAATCCCACGCTGCACGGCATCAACATCCGCGACATTCATCCCGCGGCATTCGTCATCCCGCTGCTTGTCGCCGCCGCGTGGGCCGTCGACGCCGGGCGCTCGGGGTGGGCGGCGCTCGCGCTGGCGGCGGCGCTCGCCGGGCGCGAGGACTGCGCCATCGCCGGCGTGGGGATGGGCGTGTGGCTCGCGCTGGCGCGTCGGCGGTGGCTCGCCGGCGCCGCCGTCGCCATCGCATCGGTCGTCATGCTGTGGGTCGACATGAACATGCTGATGCCGTACTTCCGCGGCGAGCCGTATCCGCATCTCGTGAAGCGCTATGCTTACCTCGGCGAGACGCTGCCCGAGCTGCTCACGAGCATCGTCTTCCGTCCGTGGCGCTGGCTTCCCGTCGTCGCCACCGCGGACAAAGCCGTCTACCTTCTCGCGCTACTCGCGCCACTCGGATTCCTGCCGCTGGCCGCGCCCCGGGCCGCCGCGGCCGCGCTGCCGGGCCTCGCCGTCAACCTCTTGTCGACGGATCCGGTGCTCTTCCATCACCGCACGCAGTACCAGGCGTTCGTCCTTCCGTTCTTGCTGCTCGCCGCCGTCGATGGTTTCGCGAAGCTCCGCGATGCCGCGTGGTGGCCGCGTCGGGTGCCGATCCGCGCAGTGCTGATTGCGGCGGCGATCGTCGCCGTCGTGCTCGGCGCGCGTACGGTCAACGATCTCGGCGTCGGCAAGTGGGCGCTCGGTCCCGACCAGCGCGCGGTGCGGTCGATGATGGCGCGCGTACCCGAGCGTGTGCCCGTCAGTGTCAACGAGCGGCTGGTCCCGCACCTGGCCACGCGCCAGGAGTGCTACGTTTTTCCGACCGGTGTCGAGCGGGCGCAGTGGGTGCTCGAGCTGGAAACGCTGATTGCACGCGAGCGGGTCACCGGCTTCGAGGTCGTCGCGCGCGAGCGCGGCTGGGCATTGCTGCGGCGCGTGCCGTGAGCGAGCGCGCTCCCTATGCCAAAGCCTTCTTTGATCTCCAGCTGGAGTTTGCCGAGCGCGTCGCGCGCCTCACGGGGCTGTCACTCGAGCGTGCGGTATTGCAGTACACCAACTTTTATATCCGCTTTGGCCTCGGCGGAGACTTCGATCCCGAGCATGCCGGCTGGCGCGAGTACGCGGCCGGCCTACGAGACGCCGAGGACCGCGGCGAGTGGACCTATCGCCGGTACCTGAGCCGACGGCATGCGGTGCCCTGGCCGCCGGTGGTCGCGACCTTCGGCTGCATGTCGTACGGGCGGCTCGGTGAGGAGCGCATCCGCCTTCACTTCGCCAACGCCGACGCCGCTGGCTCACCGTTGGCGATCGAACGCCAGGCACAGCGGCGGACGGAGCTGGCCGCGCTGTTTTCGCACGTGAGGCGCGCGGGCGGACCGCTGGTGAGGGTGGTCGGCGCCTCGTGGCTCTACAACCTCGAGGCGTATCGGCGGCTGTTTCCCAAGTCGTACCTGGCGACCGCGCGCCCCGTCCACGGCCGGTTCCAGCGTATGCCGCTGTGGGGGCAATTCCTCGATCGCCACGGAGACGTCAAAGCGAGCATGGCCGAGCGGCTCCGCGAGCGACTGGCGCGACAATCGACGCCCGACGGCCTGGACGACTGTTTCCCGCTGCAGGTGCTGCGCCTGGAAGCGCCGGTGTGCGAGTTCTACAACTTCTACGGCGTCTGAGCGGGACGACCGAGCACGTGCGAGGCGTGGTGATGGACCATGCGCCACGTGCCGCCGTCGTGCTCGAATACATTGGTCGCGAGAATCGACGTGACGCCGACGCGGCCGTCGGTCTCCGACAGGATGTTTTCGGTGCACGTCACCCACGCGAGCTCGTCGGTGCCGGCCACCAGCACGTCGGTCAGCGTGAAGCGCATTTCCTGGGTGTTGGCGAAGATCGTCTCCCACGAGGCCCGCACGGCCTCCCAGCCCGTGAGCAGCGGCCAGCCCGGATGCACGCACTTGACGTCCGGGCCGTGCGCCCACACCGCGTCCATGGCGCGCAGGTCCAGCGCCTCGAACGCGCGATAGAACGAATGGTTCGCGTCTTCGACGTCCTTCATGGGCACGCGACGATCAGCGTGTCGCCGTCGCGCGAGAGTGGCAGCCGCGTGAGCGAGTCACCCGCGCACGGGCCGGCCGTGCAGTAGCCGGTGGCCGGCTCGTAGAGCGCGCCGTGCGTGGAGCAGATCAGCGTGTGTCCGTCCTCGGCGAAGAACTCGTTCGGCCAGAGGTCGAGCGGCGTGCCGACGTGCGGGCAGCGATTCACGTACGCGTGATATTCGCCCTCGTGATTGACGACGAACGCCTCGACAACGCGGCCGCGACACGAAAGCCGCAGCTTGATCGTTCGGCCGGGCGCCAGCGCTCGCGCGGAACCGCGCCACTCCGCCGGGGCGGTCATGCGGCGCATGGTACCATTCAGCCATGCCTTCGCCCGCCGCGTCCGTCGCTATCGACGCGCGCGAAGTGGCCAAGACGTTCCGTTCCGGATGGCTTCGCCCCCGTCTGACCGAAGCGCTCCGCGGCGTGACGCTCCAGGTCCCGCGCGGCGCCATCGTCGGTCTGCTCGGGCCCAACGGCGCCGGCAAGACGACGTTCCTGTCGATCCTCGCCACGCTGCTGATTCCCGACCGCGGCAGCGCGCGCGTGCTCGGCATGGACGTCGTGCGTGATGCGCTCGCGCTGCGCCAGCGCCTAAATCTGGCGTCCGGGCGACCGTCGTTTTTGTGGAGCCTGCGCGTGGCGGAGATCGTCGCGTTCTACGGCCGCCTGTACGGGTTTTCGGGTGCACGGCTCCGCGCGCGCGTCGACGCGCTGATCGAGCAGTACGAGCTGGCGCCGTATCGGCGGGTGCCGTACAGCGAGCTGTCCACCGGCCTCAAGCAGCGCGTGGCGCTGGCGAAGTCGCTCGTGAACGAGCCGGAGCTCCTGTTCCTCGACGAGCCGACGCTCGGACTCGATCCCGACATCTCGGTGCGCGTGCGCGCCCACATCGCCGCCCTGCGGCGCGAGCGCGGCATGACGATCGTGCTGACGACCCACTACATGCGCGAGGCCGAGGAGCTCTGCGACGAAGTCGCGTTCATCAAGGCGGGGCGCATTCTCGACGCCGGCACGCCCGCGGAGCTGAAGCGCCGCATCGGCCTGGGCGACGTCGTCGCGCTCCGTCTGGAGCCCGCGGCGCCCGCGTGGCTGGCCGGAGCACCCGGCGTGCTTCGCTGCGCCAGCGAGGACGGCTGGACGCGGTGCACCGTCGACGACGCCGAGAAGCGGCTGCCCGACCTGCTGCGGCAGCTCTTCGCCGAGGGCGTGACCGTCCGCAACGTGCGCGTGCGCGAGCCCGAGCTCGAGGAGGTCTTCGTTGAGCTGGCGCGCTGACGTGCTGGCGGTGTGGGCGGTGGTCGTGCGCAACGCGCTCATGGCGTCCCGCAACGTGTTCTTCTTCTTCGAGCTTTTCTTCTGGCCGATCGTCGGCGTGGTCTCGATCGGGCTCATGACGAAGTTCCTCGGGCTCACCGCGGCGCAGGCGTCGTTCGTGCTGATCGGCACGATCGCCCTCTCCGTCGTCAACGTCTGCCAGCTCGAGGTCGCGTACGCCGTGCTGATGGACGTGTGGTCGAAGTCGCTCAAGCACCAGTTCCTGGCGCCCATCGGGATCCGCCACCTGACCATCGGGTCCTGGGTCGTCGGCATGGTGCGGGGCGGCGCGATCTTCGCGCTGCTGGCGCTGCTGGCATGGTGGGCGTTCGGCTTTCGGGTGTTGGCGCCCGGTACCGCCGCCGTCGCCGTCTTCGTGCTCGGATGCTTTCTGACCGCGTGGATCGTCGGCGTCCTCGTGTGCGCGCTGATCACGCTCTTCGGCAATCGTGCCGAGGCGTTCGCGTGGTCCAGCGTGAATCTGGTCCTGGTGCTGGCCGGGATCTACTATCCGGTCTCCGTCCTGCCCGAACCGGCCGCCGCGATCGCGCGCGCGATTCCGCTGACGTACTTCCTCGACGCCTATCGCGCGCACTTCGGCTTTTCCGCCGAGTTCTCGGCGCCAATCGCGACCGGACTCACGCTCTCGATCGTCTACGTGCTCGTCGCGCACCTGGCCTTCTACGCGTCCGTGCAGCGTGCGCGACGCACCGGGCTGCTCCTCAAAATGTCGGAGTGAACATGGACAGCGCCTACGCGCAGATCTCGCCGTGCACGTTCGCCGAAGTCGTCACGCGCGATCGGGTCATGGACCCCGGCATCCGGCCGCTGTGGCAGCCGATGCCGCGCATGGCCGGCCCGGCCTATCCCGTCGCGTGTCCGGCGGGCGACAACCTGATGCTGCACGTGGCCATCCATCGCGCGCCGGCCGGATCGGTGATCGTGTGCGCGGCGGGCGACTCCAACTGGGCCATGGCCGGCGGCAACGTCTGCGCCTACGCGCAGCAGCGTGGCATCGCGGGTTTCGTGGTGGACGGCGTGATTCGCGACCTGGCGGACACGCGCAAGAACAAGTTCCCGGTCTTTGGCCGCGGCGTGATTCCGATTCCCGGTGTCCGCAAGACGGCCGGGCTCATCAACGTTCCCGTGGTGTGCGGCGGCGTGACCGTCGCGCCGGGCGACGTCGTCATCGCCGACGAGGAGGGGATCGTCGTATTGCCGAAGGCGCACGCGACCGACCTGCTCGCCAAGGCGCAGGCGCGCGCGAAAAAGGAAGAAGAGACGACCCTCGAGCAGTGGGTCAAGAACCACCAGGAGCGGATCGACGAGGCGGTGAAAACGCTCGGGATCTAGTACATGGGGGCCCCGAAATGGCCCCCCATACCCCCCAAATGGTCGGAGCGCCCCGATCAAGCCGAGGCGCTCCTCGGTATTACGCGAGCGCTATGTTACGCGAGCGCTTTCTGGATCTTCGCTTCGAGGCTGGTGCGCGGCACGGCGCCGATGATCGTGTCCACGATCTGTCCGCCCTTGACCAGCAGCATGGTCGGAATCGAGCGGATCGCGTAGCGGCCGGCCAGCGCCGGCTCCTCGTCGACGTTGACCTTCGCGACCTTCAGACGGCCGGCGTAGTCGCGCTCGAGGGTGTCGAGCACGGGCGCGATCGCGCGGCAGGGGCCGCACCAGGGCGCCCAGAAATCGACGAGCAGCAGCTCGTCGGTCGTCGCGAGCGTCTCGTCGAACGTAGTCTCGGTCAGGGTCACTCCCATCGCCTCCTTTGCACTTTGGATGCGGGGAGGGAGCCGGCCGATTCTACGGGTACACCTGCGTGTAGGCCAGGCGCGCGCGCTCGCTCATCGGGAAGTGCGCGTCGTAGTCGGCGCGCAGCGTCTTCATGTGGGTCGACGCGATGAAGCTGCGATACGTCGCCTCGTCCTTGAGCTCGTAGACCGCCATGTATTGGTAGCGGTCGTCGCCGTCGATCAGCTTGTAGCGGTGGGCGCTCACCATGCCGGGGAACGACAGCGCCTGCGGCACGTGCTCCTCGTTGTACCAGCGGTTGAATGCGGCTTCCTTGTCGGCCGGGATAGTCGCCTTCACCATGAACAGGATCGTCGCCATAGCGGAGATCTCCGGGTTGCGGCCGCGCTAGCGCGCGTCGACGAGACCGATCTTGACGCGGCGGTTGTGGCGGCCCTTGTTGTCGATCTTGAGGATGCGGACAGCGCGCGAGGCGCCCGTGGACGCCAGGTGAGTGCCGCCGCACGCCTGCCGGTCGAGTCCCACAATCTCGACCACGCGCACGCTGCCGTCGGCTGCGGGCGGCGGCGCCACCGAGCGGCAGCGGATCAGCCCGGGTTCGCCGGCCAGGGCGTCGGCCGCCACCCAGCTGACGTGCAGCGGCAGATCTTGCCGGATCACGTCGTTGAGCAGCGGCTCGAGCGCGCGCAGCCGGTCGTTGTCGACGTCGGGCAAGTCGAAGTCCGTCCGCGCGGTGCCGTCGTCGTTGAGCTGCGCGCCGGTGATGAGCGCGCCCGCGAAGTGCTGGAATACGAGCGCGTTCAGGACGTGCGCGTTCGTGTGCAGCTCGGTCTGCAGCGCGCGAAACGCGGGATCGACCGACGCTTCCACGGTCCCGGCCATCTCGACGGGCTCGGCGAGTCGATGCCACAGGCGGCCGTCGGCGGCGACCTCGAAACCGGTGACCGTCGTCTCGCCCGATTGCCACGCCAGCCGCCCGCGATCAGGCAGCTGTCCGCCGCCGCCCGGGTGATAGGGGCTTTGCTCCAGCACGACCGCTCCGGGCCGCGTGTCGAGCACGCGCGTCTGCAGCACGAGGACGCCTGGGTGATCGTGGCAGAAGTAGCGCGACACGTCAGGTCTCGTGGTGGATGGCGTCGACGCGCACGTCGCTGACCGCGATCTCCGGCGCGTAGACGACCTCGTCCGCCGCCCAGACGATCGTGCCCTTGACGTCCTTCGTCACGCCGACGACGTTGTTGAGAAAGGTCGTGATGTTGTCGTTGATCCGGATGGTGTTCGCCTTGATCGGCTCGGCGATCCGGCCGTCGCGGATCCGAAACGAGTCTGCGGTGACCGTGCAGGTGAAGTCGCCGGCGCGCAGGCCGTTGATCGGGTACGTGTACCAGATGCGACCGATGTAGAGCCCGTCGCCCACGCGGCGCAGCAGCTCGTCGTGGCTCACGGGATCCGCGCCCTCGACGACGATGTTGGTCGCCGCGACGGAGGGCTGTGCGCTGAATTGGCGCCCACCGCCCGCGCCGAAGCGGAAGCCGTTGCGCGGCGCCAGCGCGGCGGCCTGCGCGGCATCGTCGCCGCCCAGCTTGCTGGCGCGCTGCGGATCGCGCCGCAGGCGCTGCGTGTCGTACCAGCACGACAGGCAGCCGGTGAGCACGCCGTCGCGGATGAGATCGGTGCGCCCTGTCGGCAGGCCCTCGCAGGTGATCCCCTTCGAGCCCATCATTCCGGGCATCGCTCCATGGTCGTAGATCGACAGCGCCGACGACGCTACGCGCTGCCCGAGCCGCCCGAGGAAGGGCGACGCCGACGCGTAGAACGTATCCGCGTGGCAGGCGGGAATCACGAGGTCGTTCAGGATGTCGGTCACAGGCTGGCGCCCGAACACCACGGTGTAGCGGCCCGAGGGCACGCGTGCGCCGCCGACGGCGGCGATGGCCGCCTGCGCGGCGTCGGCGCCGGCCTCGTCCGTGAACTCGTCGAGCCGCGTGCCCGTCGACCAGCCCGAGCCTTTGGCGGCGTGCGCCTCGACCATGGCCGTGACGAACGCGGTCACGAGCGTCGTCTCATCGGTCTGCACACGCGGTATCGCGGTCGAGGCGATGGCCATGCGCTCTTGCAGAATCGTCACGTCGCCGCCGACGATGAGCCCGAGGCGCCGCAGCGCCTGCTCGTCACCGGCCAGGTCGGCCAACCGCGTCGAGGCCAGGAACGTTCGCAGCGCGCCGCCGACGATCGTCCAGCCCGCATCGACCAGCCGCTCGTCGCTCACGCGCATGAGCGCCGGATCGTGGTAATCGCTCAGCGCGCGCGACGTCGGCAGCGGCCGCGGCAGCGACACGAAATCGGGATCGGCCACCGCGGCGCGCCGCGCCTTGTCGAACGCGCGTGCGACGCCGGCCACAGAGAGGTCGCCGGGCTCGCTGCCGAACCCGACGCGTCGGCCGGCGGGGGCGTCGAACACAACCCGCAGGCCAAGCCCATACGACTCGACGGACTTGGGCTCCTCCACGCCGTTGCAGCCGATGTGCGAGGTGTAGTTCAGCCGGGCCAGCAAGGCGCCGTTGGCGGAAACGAATGCTTCGACCTCGCTCACGCCGGGCTGAGCACCGGCCCAGCCCAGCGCCGCTTCCGCCGCACGTTGGAGGTCGCCGAGGTCGCGCACGTCAGTGCTTGGGGTCGGCGCTGATGTTCGTGCCGATGACGGGGTAGCCCTTGGCGTGCCAGCCGGGGAGGCCTTCCTCGAGCACGCGCTGATTGCGCCAGCCCAGCGAGAAGAGAACGTGGCTGGCCCCCCGGGACAGCGCGTGCGGACAGGTTCAGTAGAAGACGACGAGCCCGGTCTTGCTGATCTCGCTCGCCCGCCGCTCGACGCTGCGCAGCGGCATCGACCGGGCGCCCTTGATGTGCATCTCCACGTAGGCGTCCCAGTTGCGGACGTCGATGATGTCGGCCTTCTCGCCGCGATCGAGCGCCGCTTTGAGCTCGTCGACCTTGATGAAGTTGACGGGATTGTCGGGCGGCGCCGCCGGTGCCGCGCTGGCGAGCACGAGCACGCCGGCAACGAGAGGGACGATGGCGCCGCGCATGCTCAGCCTCCGAGCACGCGCGCGCGGCTGCGCATGGTCGGCCCGCCGTTGCCGAGCTTCTTGCTCTGCATGGGCTGGCCCTTGCCGCAGTTGGGAATCGGATAGAGGCGGAAATCGCGGCCGACCGCGTCGACCTTCATCAGATAGTCGCGGGTGTCCGCCGCGATGCCGCCGTTGCGGTAGAGCCGCGTGATCTCGCCGCGCTCGATCGCATAGACCTTGCGCGCTGAGATCCGGAAGTTCTCGCGACTCTCGGCGATCGACGGAATGCGATGGCCGACCAGATAGTAGCCGCGATCCACGTCGCCGATGATTCGCGCGGGATCGGCGTCGCCGCCGTCGAACACGGTGTTCGACATCCGGATCAGCGGCACCAGCGCGGCGCTCGTCGCCTTGAAGTGGCCGTTCGGCTCGCCGCCGAATACGGCGGCCGTCTGCCGGCTGTTCATGAAGCCGCGGAAGATGCCGCGCTCGATGTGCACGACGCGCCGCGCCGGCGTGCCCTCGTGATCGTAGGCATAGTGGCCGTAGCCGGGCAGCGCGGGATCCGAGTACGCGCTGACCAGCGGCGAGGCGATCCGCTGACCGACCTGATGACTCTCGAGGTCGCCCAGCAGCCAGGACCGGCCGGCATACGCGGTCTCCATCTTCAGCGCGCGGTCGAGCTCTGCCGGGTGTCCGACGATCTCGTGCGACACGAGCGTGTTGTAGTGCGGATCGGTGACGACGGGGACCTCGCGCTCGGAGGTCGGCAGCACGGGCGCCACGGCGAGCTCCGCCGCGTCGCGCGCCAGCGCCAGCGCGAAGTCGCGGAACGGCGGGAACGAGAGCAGGGGATCGCTCACGCCGTCGGCGATGACTTCCCAGCCCCGCTGGTGTCCCATGACGTCGTACAGCTCCTGGCTCGTCTCGCTGCCGACCGCGACGACCGACGCCGCTCCCTGCGTGAGGGCGAACGCCTGGTCGATCAGCGCGCCCTCCGTCGAGGCGAACAGCTCGCGGGTGAGCTGCGTGAGGAGCGGGATCCAGTTGTAGCGGACGGACGGCTGTGCCGCGGCGATCGCGCGCGAGACGTCGACGGCGACGGCGACCATGTCGGCGAGGGGCACGCTGCGCGGGTCGACGCGGTACACCGCCGACACGACGTCCCGCCGCGCCTCGATGGCGTGCAGGCGCAGATCGGCCAGTGCGTCGCCGAGCGGTCCGAATTTCTCGCGAGCCGTCGCCTTCTGCTCGGCGTTGGCGGTGGCGCGGCGGTACGCGCGCTCGAGCGCGTCGCGCAGTCGCGCTTCGAGCTCCGGGGCGTCGGCCGCGCCCAGCACGATGCCGATCCATCCCGGGGCGACCGCGCGATCCCCCGCGAGCACACGGACGCCGGCGGTGCACGCCGCGTCGGCGCCGGACTCGCGCTCCGCGCCGTTCTCGGCGATCGCGTAGCGGCCCTCGATCACTTCCAGCCGCACGTCCGCGTAGACCAGGCGAGGCAGTCGCCGGCGCGCGTCGGCGAGCAGCGCGGGGACGACGTCGCGCGCGCGATCGATGAGCTCGACGGTGAGCGTCGTCGCCGTCATAGGAGCGTCGTGAACGGCTCGACGGTCACGCGCTCACCCACCGCCACGTCGCCGCGCGCCTCTTCGAGGACGACGAAACAGTTGCCGGCCACCATGGAATAGAGAATGCCCGAGCCCTGCGGGCCGGTCGTGCACACCTCCCAGTCGCCGTCGCGGAACGCGAGGATGCCGCGCTTGTACTCCGTGCGGCCCGGCTTCTTGCGCATGGGCTCCAGCGCGCGCGCCTGCCACGTCGCGGGAAACAGCCGGCGACGCCCGGCAAGCTTGTACAGCGCCGGGCGCACGAACAGCATGAACGACAGCAGCGAGGCGACCGGGTTGCCGGGCAGACCGAAGAAGAGCGCGCCACCGATGCGGCCGACGGCGAAGGGACGGCCGGGCTGCATGGCCACTTGCCAGAAGTCGATCGTGCCGAGCTCTTGCAGCACGTCCTTGACGAGGTCGTACACACCGACGGATACGCCACCCGACGTCACGACCACATCGCCGCGGGCGGCGTCTTGCAGAGCCGCGCGCAGCGTGTCGCGCACATCGGGCACGATGCCAAGGTCGCTGACATCGCCGCCGCACTGCTCGATGGAGGTGCGCAGCGTGAAGCGATTGGCGTCGTAGATCTGGCCGGGACGTCGCGGCGTCCCGGGTTCGGCGACCTCGTCGCCCGTCGACATCAGCGCCACGCGCGGCCGGCCGTGTACCGCGACCTGCCAGGCGCCGAGCGAGGCGAGCAGGCCGATCTCCTGCGGCCGCAGCACGCTGCCGCCTTCGATCACAGTCTTGCCCATAGCCACGTCTTCGCCGGCGCGCCGTACGTTGACGCCCCGTTCGAGCGGCCCGATGCGCACGCGGTCGCCGTCGCGCTCCACGACTTCCTGCGGATACACCGTGTCGGCGCCGGCCGGCATCGGCGCGCCGGTCATGATGCGCAGCGCCTGTCCCGGCGCCAGAACGCTCTCGAACACGGAGCCCGCGGCGAGGTCGGCGACGACGGAGACCTCGCGCGTGCCGCGCGCGGGAATATCCGTGCTGGCGACCGCGTAGCCGTCGACGGCGGAGTTGTCCGCGGGCGGCACGTCGAACGGCGCGGCGAAATCCTCGGCGAGTACGCGTCCGAGCGCGCGCGTGAGCGGTGAAAGCTCCGACGGCAGGGGCGCGCCGATGCGGGCGAGAATCTGCGCTTGCCCATCGCGCACCGAAATCATGCGGGTATTATACGCGGCATGAACGAGCCGGCTTTCAGCGACACGCACCCCGCGGGCTTCTGGATCCGGCTCGCCGCTTTCGTGATCGATGCGCTGGTCATCGCGCTCGCGCAGCTTATATTGCAGATTATCGCCGTCGCCCGCCTGGGCGCCGACGCCGCGCCGAACGCGGCGGGCTTCTTCACCTTCGTCTTCGCCGTCGCGTATCCGACCGTGCTGCACGCGATCGGCGGACAGACGATCGGCAAGCTCCTCACCCGTGTGCGCGTCATCGCGCTCGACGGCGGCACGCTCCCGCTGGGCGCGGCGCTTCTGCGCGCGGTCGTCTTCTGGGTCACCCTGCCGCTTTTGTTCGGCATTGGCCACGTCGTCGCCGGACTGCGCAAGGACAAGCGTGCGTTCCACGATCTCCTCGCCGGTAGCCGTGCCGAGCGTCTGCCGCGCCTGCCTTCCGCACCGCCCGTGCCGCGCGACGTCGAGCCGGTGAGCACGCTGCCGACGGCACCGTACGCGCCCGCACCCTACGAGCCGCCGCCACCGCCACCGCCGCCGGAGTCGGAGCGGCGATTCAGCGGTTGATTCGCACGCTGCCGCTGCCGTTGCGCAATCGGCTCGCCGCGACGATTGTCGAAGCCGTCGCCGACGCGGCGGCGCGGCGCACGCTGGCCACGCTGGGTCACGCGCCGGAATCGTGGCTCGCTGCCGAGGAGCGCCAGTGGGCGGACCTCCTCGCGGCGCGCGCCCGACGCGCCAGCGAGGCGTTGGCGACGCTCGCGCCCGGCGCGCCGCGCGACCTCGACGCGGTGCTGGACGCGGCCGCTGCGCTCTACGACGCGGGACTCTACTTCGAAGTGCACGAATGGCTGGAGCCGCACTGGATGACGGCCAGCGGTGAGCCGCGCGACGCGCTCCAGGGCCTGATTCAGGCGGCGGTGGGGTGGCAGCATCTGGCGAACGACAACGTCGCCGGCGCGCGGTCGCTGTTGACCGAGGCCGCCGCGCGATTGCACGGTCGCCGGCTCGGCGGCCGCGACTTCGACGCCTTTGCGCGTGCGACGGCGGACGCGGCGGCGAGCGTGCCGACGGCGGTGCCGCCGCCGTTTCCCCAGCCGCCGCTCGCGATGCGCGCCTGAGAAAGGAGAGAGTATGAACCTCGAGCTCAACGACAAGGTGGTGGTGGTGACCGGCGCCAGCCGCGGCATCGGCCGCGCGATCGCGCTCGGCATGGCGGCCGAAAGCGCGCGCGTGGTGGCGGTGGCGCGCGACAAGGCCGCGCTCGAGAAGCTCACGACCGAGGCGCGCCAGCGCAGCAAGCGCGACGCGGTGGCCATCGGCGCGGATTTGTCGCAGCTCTCGGAAGTCGAGCGCGTGGTGCAGGAGGCCAAGCGCGCGTGCGGGCGCATCGACGTGCTGGTCAACAACGCCGGCGCGATTCGTGGCGGCGCGTTTCTCGACATTCCCGACGCGCAGTGGCTCGACGACTGGAGCCTCAAGCTCATGGGCTACATCCGCATGGCGCGGGCGGTGTTTCCGATCATGAAAGCGCAGGGCGGTGGCCGCATCATCAACGTGGTCGGCGCCGCCGCGCGCAACCCGACCGCGACGTATCTCACGGGCGGCGCCGCGAATGCGGCGCTCGTGAATTTCACCAAAGGACTGGCCGATCTCGGCGCGGAGTGTGGCGTGCTCGTCACGGCGGTGTCGCCGGCGGCGACGCGCACGGAGCGCTGGGACCAGCTGATGGAGCAGCAGGCGAAGGCGTCGGGGAAGTCTGTCGAGGAAATTCGCGCGGCGGCGGAGGCGCCCTACAAGCTCGGCCGCATCGCCACCTCGGAGGACATCGCCGACCTCGTGTGCTTCCTGGCCTCCGCGCGCGCCTCGTTCATCACCGGCATCTGCATTACCGTCGATGGCGGCGCCACCCGCGGGGTCTATGCCTGAGCTGGACCCGCCTTGACATGCGTCGCCTCCTGTCATTATCTTTCCGTATCGCAGGCTGGCGGTTCCTATCTCGCCGCTTTCCACAGGGCAGGAGGACGCGCGATGGCGGCAAAGCTGTTCGTCGGGAACCTTTCGTTTCAGGCCACGGAGGAGGACCTGCGAGAGCTCTTCGCGCAGGCGGGTACCGTGGAGACCGTGCGGATCATCACCGATCAGTTCACCGGGCGCCCGCGCGGCTTCGGCTTCGTCGAGATGGCGACCAAGGAGGAGGCGACGAAAGCGGTCGAGATGCTGAACGGTCGGCTGTTCCGGGATCGCAATCTCGTCGTCGACGAGGCGCGTCCGCAGCCGCAGCGCGGTGCCGGCGGCGGCGGTCCGCGGGGCGATCGAGGTGGGCGTCCCGGCGGCGGTGCGCCCGGTGGAGGTGGCTGGCGGCGCTGAAGCGACGACCCTGATCACGTCGGACAACCCCGGGGAAGCGGCTCTCGTCCTCGGGCCTTTGATTGTGCGTCGCTCGCGTCAGAGCAACTTCGTCAGAACAAATTGAGCTGGGCGGAGGCCGGCTCGTCGTCCGCATACGGCGACAGTCCATCGGCCTCCGTGAAGCGCCGAAAGCGCTCCCACGTCTCGAGCACCTTCGACTGGTAGTACTCGACGTTTTCGTCCGGACGCGCAGGATCCCAGAGCCGCGCGAGCTTGGCGACGTCGCTGACGGCGACGCGTGCGGTGCGCCCGGCGACGTAATAGGAGATCTGGTCGCCGGGCTGGACGGGCCGGTCGCTCGCGGCCGCCAGCTCGTAGGCCGCGGAGACGGGCCGCAGCCCCGCCGCGACGCGCTCGAGATAAACCTCGAGTGATTCTTGAAGTGTCTCGGTGCGCGAGAAGACGCGCACGTCCACGCGGTGCGCGGCGAAGTCCGCCAGCCAGCGGTCCACCACGGCTTTCGCGTCGAGGCGACGGCCGTTCAGGAGCAGACCGACGAGCTCGTCGATGAGCCGCCGCTGGAACTGCTCGAGCCCCCGGGAGCGGAAGGCCGAGCCCTTCAGCGTCACGCGGCCGCGCGGATCCAGCAGCGCGTACGTCTTCATCTTGTAGGAGAACATCGCGGGGTAGCGCCCGTCGAGCTCCAGCGTGATTCCGGGCGGCAGCGTCTCGGCCACGGCGTCGAGCAACCGGGCATCGGCGTCCGAGGCGTGGCCGGGCGGCGGCGTGAAATACACGCCGTCGGTGTCCGCCTCCACGGGGGTGGCGCCCAGCGCCCGCAGCCGATCCACGATTGTGCTGACGACGGCGCGACCGTCGGCGGTGACCCGGTTGGCGGCGTCGAAGTCGTTCCAGTGCGCCGAGGAAAATCCGAGATACCCGTAGAAGGAGTTGATGAGGATCTTGAAGGACTGCGAGAGCGCCTGCTGGTGGCGGCGCTCCTCCGCCGTCTCCGCGAGCTGCGCCTGGCGCTTGGCGGTCACGCGGACGTCGCGCAGATGCGTGAGGAGATCGAGAAAGACGCCGAGCTCGTCGGAGGCGGGAGCGACGCGGCCGGCGATCATCAGCGACGGGTAGAGCGAGGTCACGTCGACATGCAGCACCGGCGCGGCGACGCCCTGCTGCCAGATGGCGGTGAGGCCGCCGCCGACGCCGGTCCCCGGACGCGGGCGCGGGACGGCGCGGCCGGCGCGAAGATACTCGCGCATCAACAGCGCGTCGACCTTGGCCGCCGAGCCCCGCAGCGCGGCCGACTGATAGTCGAAGGGAACGAGCTGCGCCTGCGCGAAATAGGGGGGCGACAGGACGGCGGAGATCGCCAGCGTCTCCGCGGCGTCGTCGCCCGCGTACGCCATGAGCCGGTCGGGGTCCTGCGCGAGCTGTCCCGCGACGTCGGAGGCGTCCACGTACGTGCGGTCGGCGGCGGCGACGCCGAGATGGCGGGCGATGTCCTTAAGGCCGAACGACGGCAGGTCGCGCGCGCCGACGTCGTGCAGCTGGGCGAGCATCCACGTGTCGACGATGTGTCGGCCCGCGACGTCGTAGCGCCGGAAGCCGATTGCACGCTCCGCCACCTGAAGGCGCGCGGGCCGGGTGCGGAGCGCGCTGCCGTCGCGCCCCCAGGCCAGCGTGAGGCCGTAACGGCGCGCGCGCGCCTCGAGGTACTCGAGATCGAAGCGGAAGATGTTGTGGCCCTCGAGCACGTCGGGATCGCGCTCGACGATCAGCCGGCCGCACTCGGCGAGCAGCGTCGGCTCGTCGAGCCGATCGCCGCGCAACACCTCGCGGAAGCCGGTCGAGTCGACGAGCGCGATGGCGACGATGCGATCGCTCTCGCGCGCGGCCGACGGAAACTCGTAGCCATCGCCGGTGACCACCTCGATATCCAGCGCGAGCCGCCGCAGCTCGCCGAAGCGGAGGCCGCCGAAGCAGGTGCGGCCGGTGGTGAGCAGATACTGGTGCACGGGGTCGGGGAAGAATCGATACGGCGCCTCGGGCGCGTTGGCAGGAAGGCCGGTCGCCTCGCGGCAACGCTCACGCGCGGCCAGCGCCGCCGGCCACGACACGAAGCGCGCCAGCCACGACAGCTCGCCTGCGCCCTCCAGGCGCCTGACGCCGACCACACCCGCGGCGTCGCGCACGAGCGCCTCGTCGGCGGCGAGCAGGAATGGCTGGAAGGGCACGACGTCCACGCGCGTGCGCGCACCGTCGCGTATCCACAAGCGCATCGCGCGACCGTCGTCGGACCGCGCGGCGGCGACGAGGCCCGGCGTGGGATCGGCGCCGAACAGCAGTGGTGGCGGAGCGCTCAGCCGGCGGCTTCCTCGATCGCGGCGCGATACATGGAGGCGTCGACCAGACCGACGAGCGCCCGGCCCGTCTGCGGCACGATGACGGTCGGGATCGACCGCACGCCTTCGGCGACGGCGGCCTCGTAATCCTTCATGACGGCCTCGCGGCCCACGCCCGCCTCGAGATCGGCGTTGAAACGCGCCATGTCGACGCCCTCGGCGGCCACGATGTCGGCGACGACGCGCGGATCGCCGATGTCGAGACTCCGCGTGAAGTAGGCCTCGTAGAGCCGCGGATGCACGCGCTCGAGAAGCTCGTCACCCTGCCGCGCGACGCACTTGGCGGCTTCGAGGGCGGGGAGACTCCAGTTCGGCATCGTCGGATGCGGCCACGGCGTGAAGACGATCCCGTCGACCGCCGACATCGCGCCGCACCGCTGCCATCCCGCCTCGCGGTACGTGCCCTTGAACGGTACGGGCGGCACCGGCGCGGGCCGCAGCGGAAACGCGCGGTGCTCGATCACGAGTGAGGGCCCGCGCTCGATCGCCAGTCGCCGGAGGCGGACCGCCGCCGGATAACACCAGGGTCAGAGGTAATCGCTGTAGACGACGAGGCGAACGTCCGTGGCCATGCACGGATTCTATACCCGAAGCGCTCGGTATATGCTCGTCGCATGCTGCGCCACCGCTGGATGCTGCTCGCGATGCTGATGCTTGCGGGCTGCGCCACCGGTCGGGTGAGCTTCGACAACGTCACGCCGGGCGCGCCGGTGCGCGTGCGCGCCGAGGAATTCCGTCCGAGCGGCGCGCCGCCGTTCCCCGCCGTCGTGCTGATGCACGGCTGCCACGGCGTGTCGGCGTCCGTGCGCGACTGGGCGCGCTGGCTGCAGGACCACGGCTACGTCGCACTCGTCGTGGACTCGTGGGGCTCGCGCGGGCTGCGCGAGCAGTGCACGCCCGGCGAGGACCTGCCCAACACGGCGCGCTTCGACGACGCGATCGGCGCGCTCTCCTGGCTGCAGGCGCAGTCGGAGGTCGATCGCGAGCGGATCGGCATCATCGGCTGGTCCAACGGCGGCGCGTTTGCGATGTCGGCCGTCAACGGGCCGTCGGCGGAGCGCGCGAAGCGCCGCGGCGTCGAGATCCCCGCGCCGGGCTACCGCGCCGCGGTCGGGATGTATCCGGGCGCGTGCCCGTCGCTGATCCACGAGCGTTCGGCGCGGCCGCTGCTGATCCTCATCGGCGGTGACGACGACTGGACCAATCCGGCCGACTGCCAGGCGCTGGCCGCCGAGCAACGCGCGAAGGGCGCCGACGTGACGATCGTGGTGTATCCGGGCGCGGTGCACTACTTCGACGTCGTGGGGCAGCCGCGCGTCTTCCTGGCCGAGGTCGAGAATAAGAACGCCAAGAACGGCGGCTGCTGCGGTGCTACCGTCGGCTTCGACGCGCGCGCCAACGCCGACGCCCACCGCCGCGTCGGGGAGTTCTTCGCGCGCCACCTCGGCGGTCGGCCATGATCGACGCCTCGGTCGAGTTCGCCCGTCACCTCCTCGGGGCCGTCGTGAATCTGCACGCGCTCGTCCCGAAGGCCCATCCGTCGTCGCGCATCCTCGGCAACGAGCGGATGGGGAGCGGTGTCGTCGTGGACGCCTCGGGCCTCATCCTGACTGTGAACTACGTCGTCATGGGCGCCCACACCGTCGACGTCGCGTTCCTCAAGGGCCGGCGCGTGAAGGCGGAGGTGGTCGCGCAAGATTTCGAGGTCGGCCTCGCGGTCGTCCGCATCAAGCGACCGGGGCTCACCGCGGTGCCGCTGGCGGACGGGAACCTCGGCTGCGGCGAGCAAGTGGTCGCGGTGGCGTCCACGGGGCCACAGGAGCGGCGCGTCGCCGGCGGCCTCGTCACGTACCTCGGCGAGTTCGAAGCCTACTGGGAGTACCTGCTCGACGACGGCATCGTCAGCAGCGCGCAGAATCCGGGCTACGGGGGCGGCGGCCTCTTTTCGATGACCGGCGCGCTGCTGGGCGTGATCTCGCTCGACCTCAACGAGCTTGTCCGCTGCTCGCTGGCGATTCCCATCGAGCATTATCGCGAGCACGCGGGCGAGCTCTTGCGCTACGGTCGCGTGGTGAGCCGCCCCAAGCGCGCGTGGCTCGGTGTGTTCGCGCACGCCGTCCAGGAGGGCGTGATCGTCGCCGGCATCGTGCCCGAGGGGCCGGGCGATCGCGGCGGCCTGCAGGAGGGCGATGTCATCGTCTCGCTGAACGCCGAGCAGGTGCCGAGCCGCAAGGAGCTCTATCTCTCGCTCTGGCGGCACGGTCCCGGCGAGCGGCTCACGTTCGAGGTGATGCGCGACAATCGCGTGCGCCGCCTCGAGATCACCAGCGGCGACCGGGCGGAGTTCTTCAAGCAGACATAACGGCACCGAATACGGGGAGACGGCGAATGGATCTCGGACTCAAGGGGAAGGTGGCGCTGGTGACGGCAGCCAGCAAGGGCATGGGCCGGGCGTGCGCGCTCGCGCTCGGCGCCGAGGGCGCGAAGGTGGCCATGTGCTCGCGGACCGAGGGCGACGTCAAGGCCGCGGCGGACGAGGTGCGCGGGACGACGAAGGCCGAGGTGCTGGCGATGCCCGCCGACGTCACCAAGAAGCAGGACGTCGCGGCGCTCGTGGAGCGCGTAACCTCCCAGTGGGGCGGCGTCGACATCCTCGTCGCCAACGCCGGCGGGCCGGCGCGGGGCTTCTTCGAGGAGATGTCCGACGAGCAGTGGCAGCAGGCGTTCGAGCTCTCGCTGTTGTCGGTGGTGCGGCTCGTGCGCGCCGTGTTGCCCGGGATGCAGGCGAAGAAGTGGGGCCGCGTGCTGACGATCCAGTCCGTGTCGGTCAAGCAGCCGCTGCCCGATCTGCTGCTGTCCAACGCGGTGCGGCCGGGCACGCACGGCATGATGAAGACGCTGGCGCTGCGCTATGGCAAGGACAACATCACCTTCAACACCGTGTGTCCCGGCCGAATCCTCACCGACCGCTTGATGGGCGGGCTCAAGGCCTCGGGCCTCGCGCGCGACGCCTACATCGCGCAGCTCGGCGCCGACATTCCCATGGGCCGCGTGGGCACACCCGAGGAGTTCGCGAACGTGATCGCGTTCCTGGCGTCCGAGCGCGCGTCGTACGTGACCGGCACGGCGATCCAGGTGGACGGGGGCCTGGTGCGCGGTCTGTTCTAGTCGCGCGATGCTCGCGATCCGCGGGGCCTTTTCGCGCTTCATCGCGGAGAGCGGCTTCTTTCTCGCAGCGGGACTGGCGTTCTTCTTCCTGATCTGCTGCATCCCGCTGACCCTCCTCGGCGTGTCGATGCTGGGCTTCGTGCTCTCCACCGAGCGCGCCGCTGACGAGGTGGTGGGCCAGCTCGCGCGGAACTTTCCCGTCTACCGCCGCGAGATCGCGATGGTGCTGCTGCGGATCGTGGAGACGCGCGCGCTCTCGGGCCTGGCCGGCATGCTCGTGCTCGTCTTTTTTTCGACGCCGTTCTTCGGCGCCTCCCGACTGGTCATGCACCGGATGCTCGGCGTGCGCGCGCCGGGCCAATTCTTGAGGAATCTGGCGCTCGACGCGGGCCTCGTGCTGCTGCTGACGATGCTCTTGTTCCTGACCTCAGTGGTGACCGCGATCTTCCAGTGGTTCCAGGAATACTTCCTGGAAGCCATCGGCGTGCCGTGGGTGTGGCTGTACTGGACGGCGGTGGGGTTCAGCCTGGTGCTGTCGACGGCGATGTTCTACTTCGGCTACCGTTACGTCCCGCGGCGGCGCCCGCGGCAGAGCGCGGCGCTGGTCGGCGCCATCGTGAGCGCGCTGTTGTGGGAAGTGGCCAAGCAGCTCTTCCGTCTCTACATCCGCCGCGTCGGCGTTTACGACCAGATCTATGGTCCGCTCGCCGTCCTGGTCGCCTTCGTCATGTTCGTCTACTACACCTGCATCGTGTTCGTGTTCGGGGCCGCCTACGTGGCGTCCCTCGACACCCGGCGCGCCGGCCGATCCTGACCGCTTGACGCACCGATCCTGACCCTTGACGCAGTGTGGTATTGTCTCCGGCGCTTGTGACTAGGGTCCCGGAGGGGCACGCCATGATGGTCAAGGGCAAGTCGGTGGTAATCACGGGGGCCGGCCGCGGCATCGGCCGGGAGATCGCGCTGCTCATGGCCAGGCAGGGCGCGCGCGTGGTCGTCAACGATTACGGCGGGAGCGCGGCCGGGACGGGCGGGGAAAAGGGCCCGGCGGACGAGGTGGTCAACGACATCCGCAAGGGCGGCGGGGAGGCCGTCGCCAACTACGACTCGGTGGCGACCATGGCCGGCGGGCAGGCGATCGTGCGGACCGCCGTCGAGGCCTTCGGGCGGGTCGACGTGGTCGTCAACAACGCCGGGATCCTGCGCGACCGGATGATCTTCAACATGAGCGAGGAGGAGTGGGACTCTGTCATCAACACCCACCTCAAGGGCACCTTCGCGGTGACCCGTGCCGCCGCGCCGCTCATGCGCGAGCAGAAGTGGGGCCGCTTCATCAACATGACGTCGACCTCCGGCCTCGTCGGCAACGTCGGGCAGGCGAACTACGCGGCGGCGAAGCTGGGGATCTTCGGGCTCACGAAGGTCACCGCCCTGGACATGGCCCGCTACAACGTGACCGCCAACTGCATCTCGCCGTTCGCGTGGACGCGCATGATCGGCACCATTCCCACCGAGACCGAAGCGCAGAAGGCGCGCGTGGAGAAGGTCAAGCGCATGGGCCCCGAGCACATTGCGCCGGTGGCGGTCTTCCTCGCGTCCGACGCCGCCAAGGACGTGACCGGCCAGGTCTTCGGCGTGCGCGGCAAGGAGATCATGCTGTTCGGCCACGAGCGTCCCATCATGCGTGTGCACAACGCCGAGGGGTGGACGCCCGAGCGCGTCGCCGACATGTTCCCCGGGACGCTGCAGCACCATCTCGTGCCGCTCGTGACGTCGGGCCAGTACTTCAACTACGACCCGCTCGTCTAGCGTCCGACACCGATGCGCCGGCTCGTCCTCATCGTCGTCGTCGCCGCCCTCGCGGCCGCGGGCTGCACCCGCGGACGCACCGTCGTGCCCGTACGAATGCAGCCGTCGGCGAGCGTTCCGTTGGGCGCGCTCGATCTGTCGTCGCACGAGGCGACCGTCCGTGCCGTGGCCGGCATCGTCAGCGGTGACCTCGGGCTGCCGCTGCCCGACACGGTCATGGTCTACGTGTACTCGTCGCGTCACGTCTTCGAGCAAGGCCTGGTCGAGGACGCGCGGATCTCGCCCGTGCGCGCCGCCGAGCTGAGCGATTTCGCGGTCGGCGTCGGCAAGCGCCGGCAACTGCTGCTGCATCACGAGTCGAACGTCGGCAGCGCGGAGTGGGTGCGGCTCGTCGCCCACGAGCTCGCGCACGTGTCGCAGATCGAGCTCGCGGAGGGTGAAGGGCGCGCCGAGCAGTGGCTGGCCGAGGGCGTGGCGGAGTGGGTGGCGTTCCGCGTCCTCGAGCGCCTGCGCTTGGACAGCGTCGTCCGGCGACGGCTCATCGCGCTCGACAAGGTGCGCACCCACGGCCCGGTCCTCGCGCGGCGCCTGGATCTGGAATCGCTCGGAACGCCGCGCGGCTTCACCGAGCGCCACCTGCGCGAGGGCTCGCAGGCGACGTACCAGCTGTCCTACCTGCTCGCGGAGCATCTGATTACCCGCGACGGCCTGGACCGGGTGCTCGGCTACTTCCGCTCGTTCTCTCGCCGGATCGATCGGTGCGCCAATTTCGCCGCGGCGTTCGGGCAGTCGCTCGACGAGTTCGAGCGCGAGGCGCTCGTCCATCTGGCGACGGTCGCTCAGTAGCTGCGCCGCCGCCCTCGCCCTTCTGGTCGCGGGCGGCGCCGCCGCTGAGAGCGGTCTCCTGCTGGCCACCGGCGACGTGACCCCGACGCGCGCGGTGGTGTGGGCGCGCGGTCTTCGTCCCGGCACGCTCGATGTCGTCTACGGCGAGGCGGGCACCGCGGACAGGGCGAGCCGACGCACGCTCGGCGTCACCGCCGAGGGAGACCTGGTCGGCAAGCTGGTGCTCGACGGGCTGGCGCCGGGGACGCGGTACACGCTGCGCGTGAGCCAGGGCGACGCCCACGCCGATGCGACGTTCGCGACGGCACCACCGGACGACGCTGCGTCGCGCGTGACGCTGCTCTGGTCCGGAGACCTCGGCGGTGGCGGGCACTGCCGTCAGCAGGACGGCGGCTACCGGATTTTTCGCCCGATGCGCGAGCGGCGCGCGGACTTCTTTCTCTTCGTCGGCGACATCATCTATGCCGACGTGCCGTGCGGCCAGCCAGGTGTCGTCCCCGGCGCGGAGCACCGCGCGCGCACGCTACCCGAGTATCGTGCGCGCCATCGCTATCAGCACGAAGACCCGCCCTTGCAGACGCTGCTGCGCAGCACGCCCGTGTACGCGATCTGGGACGATCACGAGGTGCGGAACGATTTCGCCGGCCCGCACGAGCCGCTGATGCCGGCCGGGCGCCAGGCGTTGCTCGATTACTGGCCGATCGCGCCGCCCGCGGACGAGCCCACACGCCTCTACCGGCGCTTTCGCTGGGGACGCCTGCTGGAGGTGTTCATTCTGGACACACGCCAGTACCGCAGCGCCAACAGCGACCGCGACGGCCCGCGCAAGACGATGCTCGGCGCCGAGCAGAAGCGCTGGCTGCTCGACGCTGTCACGTCGTCGAGCGCCGTGTGGAAGCTCGTCGTCACGAGCGTCTCGCTGTCGATCCCGACGGGCCGCCCCGAGGCGCGCGATTCGTGGACGAACGCGGGGCCGTTCGGCTTGCCCCAGGAGGGCACCGGCTTCGCGCGCGAGCGCGACGCGATCCTCGATCATTTCCGCCGCCACAACGTGAAGAACCTGATGTTCGTGACGGCGGACGTTCACCATGCCGAGGTGATCCGTCACCAGCCCGCGCCGGAGTGGGGATTTTACGAGCTGGTCGCCGGGCCGCTGTCGGCCACGATGGGACGGCCGCGGCCGCTCGATTTCATGCTGAACGCGCGCTCGATTTTCGCTCGCGGCGGCGTCTTCAACTTCGGCGAGGTGGTCATCGAGCCGGCGCATCTCACCGTGCGCCTGATCGACGACGCCGGCGCGGTCATGTTCACCCACACGCTGACACCCCAATAGCCAGGAGATCGCCATGATCGACCTCACGCTCGCGATGGCAGAAACGGCGCTCAAGGCCGCGCAGGCCAAGGCCAAGGCGCTCAGCTCGCCGATGACGGTGACGGTGGTGGACGAGGCCGGGCGTCTCGTTCTCAGCGCGCGCGGCGACGGCACGGGCTTTCTCACGCCCGAGACGTCGCGTGCGAAGGCGACGGCGGCCGCTGCGTTCCGGCGCAGCACCGCGGAGCTCACGGCGATGGGCGCCAAGGGCTGGGGCTTCTGGCAGGTGATGCCGGTCGTCGCGCAGGGCGAGGTGTTGCCCACGCTGGGTGGCGCGCCGATCGTCGTCGGCGGGCGTGTGATCGGCGGCATCGGCTGCGGCGGCGGCACCGGCGAGCAGGACCAGGAGTGCGCCGATGCCGGTGCGGCGGCCGTGAAAGCCTAGCCGACCTTCCAGGCGCCGACGACCCACGCGCCGAGCGCCACCGCGCTCAGCGCGAGCCCGGCGATCTCGGGCGTGCCGGGTCCGTACCGCAGCGAGACGGTCTGCGCCGCGCGCGTGAGGTGCACCTCCAGCAGGCCGTCGTCTCCGCGGCGTGTTGGCAGCGGCGCGCCCTCGGCTTCCGCCTGCCAGAGCGGGTAGTAGGTGAGCCGCGCCGAGACCCACGCGCCCGCCTCGCCGGTCAGCGCCACGCGCCAGGCGCCGTCGCGCGCCGCCGGCAGCGGCACCGCGCTCTCGCGCGTGAACACCACGAACGGAGCGAGGACCAGGCGGCGGCGAAACGGCGTGTTGTCGGCGAGCCACTGAAGGCGCGGGACGTCGTCCTCCAGCGCCACCACGGCCACCACGCCGAGCCGGTCCGCACGCGTGCTGAATTGCTCCGCGTCGAGGTCGTCGAGCGGCTCGCCGAAGAGGGTGTGGCCGTCGAGCTGCTCGGCGAGCTCTCTGATCGGCTCGCGCCCGGCGTCGCCGCGATAGACGAGCGCGGCCACCGGCGAGGGATGCGTGAATGTCCCGTGCACGATGTCACGGCCGCTGTCGGCCGGCGCCAGCGCGGTCACGTGCGTGTGGGGCCGCCACCAGTTGGTTCCGTGCACGAGCGGAACGCCCGAGCGTGTGAACAGCAGCCGTCCCTCCGGCAGACGGCCGAGCAGGCTCCAGACATCGACGAGCCGCAGCCCGCGCTCGATCGAGACGAGCGACGGCCAGCTCACGGCCGCCGGGCGCAGCATCAACGTCGTGCTGCCGATCGACAGCAGTGCGAACAGCACGGCGGCACCGAGTCCCAGCGCGGGTCGGCGGAGCGCGGTGCCCACGTACTGCGTGAACGGGAGCGACTCGAGCCGCCGCACGAGCCGCGTGGCCCCGATGCCGGCGGCGACGACGAGCGCGATCCACGCACCATCGACGACGCGGTCGGATGGCAGCCAGCGGATGCCGAGCGGCTCCGCGGCGAGCCGATCGAGCGCCGTGACGGCGATCGTTGCGGGCAGCCACCAGAGTGCCACGCGTGCTCCCGGGCTCACCGGCGCCGGGTCGAGCAATCCCGCCACTGCGAGCGCAAGCAGAACGACGGGAAGCGGACGGACGACGTCGTCGAGCGCGAGCGTTCCCCAGGCGAGCGCGCGGGTCTCGGCGATGCGCACGAGGAGCGGCAGCGTCCAGAACGCCGTGAGCGCCGCCGCGACCGCGACCGCGCGGGCCGCTTCCCAGGCGCGCGCTCGCCACGGCTGACCAATACCGACCGCAATACCCAGCAGCACCATGGCGGCTGGTAGCTGCGCGGGATGCAGCAGCGTCATCGCCGCCAGCGTCGGCGCGACGGCCGGCGACAGCGGTCGGCTCGTGTCGAGCCAGCGCGCCACGAGCACGAGCAGGACCGGCAGCAGCGCCCACGCCAGGCGCGCGCCGACCATGCCGGTACGGACGCCGCCGTTTACGCCGCTCGCGAGACTCGCCGACAGCGTCAGCGCCACGAAGCCCGTGGACATCGCGAGCCAGCGCTCGCCCGTGAGCCGCGCCACAACGACGTAGGTGGTCACGCCGGGCAACAGGTACGCGAGCCACAACAGCGCCTGATAGACGGTCCGCAGCTCGAACACACCGGCCGTCGGCCACGCCAGCATCGCGCCGAGATACGCGAAGCCCGGCGGGTAGAACTGCAGCTCCGGATAGCCCGCCCACCAGCCGCGATCCCACGCCCACGGCGCCGGGCCGTAGGTCAGGACGTGCCAGACGCGGTAGAGCTGACCGGGATGGTCGTCGAAGCCGAGCATCGTCCCGCCGAGCGTTGCTGCGGCGAACGCGACGCCGAAGCCGAGCAGCAACACGAGCGGCAGCACGAGAGGAGGATACCGCCCTTGTAATTCCGCCTGGATATGCTTTAGTAACGGAAATGTCTTGCTGTCGGTGCAGTAAAACTCGGGGCTCAAATCCCCTACCGATGGAGACGCGATGACGAAGCTCAAAGGTCTGAAGTGTCGAGAGTGTGGCCGCCACTATTCCGCGGCCCCGATTCACGTCTGCGAGTTCTGCTTCGGTCCCCTGGAGGTCGACTACCAGTACGAGGCCCTCAAGGGCGTCGTGACGCGCGCGTCGATCGCCGCCGGTCCGCCCAGCATGTGGCGCTACAAGGACCTGCTGCCGATCGAGGGCGACGTCGCCGTCGGACACGCCGTCGGCTTCACGCCGCTGATCCGCGCCAACAACCTCGCCGACGAGCTCGGCTGCCGCGAGATCTGGATCAAGAACGACTCCGTGTGTCATCCCACGTGGTCGTTCAAGGATCGCGTCGTGGCGGTGGCGGTGACGAAGGCGCGCGAGTTCGGCTTCGATACCGTCGCGTGCGCCTCTACCGGCAATCTCGCCAACTCGGTGGCCGCGCATGCCGCCGAAGGCCGCCTGAAGTCCTACATCTTCATCCCGGCCGATCTCGAGCAGGGCAAGGTGCTGGCGACGCTCGTGTACAACCCGACGCTGGTGGCGGTGTCCGGCACGTACGACGAGGTCAATCGTCTGTGCTCGGAGATCGCCGACAAGTACCGCTGGGCCTTCGTCAACGTGAACTTCCGGCCGTACTACTCCGAGGGCTCGAAGTCCTACGGCTTCGAGATCGTCGAGCAGCTCGGCTGGCGGACGCCGCAGCACATCGTCGTTCCGTGCGCGGGCGGGTCGTTGATCACCAAGATCTGGAAGGCGATCAAGGAGCTGAAGACGCTCGGCCTGATCGACGGGCCGGTGAACACGCGCATGCACGCGTCGCAGGCGCTCGGCTGCGGACCCATCGTCACGATGATCAAGCAGGACACCGACGTGCTGAAGCCCGTGCGCCCGAACACCATCGCCAAGTCGCTGGCCATCGGCAACCCGGCCGACGGCTACTACGCGTACCGGGCGACGAAGGAGTCCGGCGGGTTCGGCGAGCACGCGACCGACGCCGAGATCATCGAGGGGATGCTGCTCCTCGCGCGGACGGAGGGCATTTTCACCGAGACGGCAGGCGGGGTGACGGTGGCCGCGACGAAGAAGCTGATCGAGACGGGCGTCATTCCGCGCGACGAGTCGGTGGTGATCTGCATCACCGGCAACGGGCTCAAGACGCCCGACGCGCTCTACGATCGCCTGGACGCCCACGTGAAGATCAAGCCGTCGCTGTCGGCGTTCGACCGCGCGCTGGCGGACCTCAAGAATCAGACGACGTAGTGCGGCCTTCCGGATTTCGTGGGGCTGGGGCCCCACCGTCCGAGGCGAGCTTATGAATAGGAGACGACGATGCCGGTGACGGTTCGCATTCCCACCCCGCTGCGCCAGGTCACGAAGGGCAACGCCGAGGTGCAGGCCAAGGGCGGCACGGTGGACGACGTCGTGGCCGACCTCGAGCGCCAGTTTCCGGGACTCAAGGAGCGGCTGGTGGACGAGAGCGGCGAGCTGCGCCGCTTCATCAATATCTACGTGAACGAGGAAGACATCCGGTTCATGGACGGCCGCAAGACCGCGCTGAAGGACGGCGACGCCGTGTCGATCGTGCCCGCCATCGCGGGAGGGCGCTGAGGGCGTGGCCGCCATGACCCGCACGCGCGTGCGGCTGACGTTTCCCCCGAGCCTCATCCAGGAGCCGATTCTCTACCGCCTGGTGAAGGACTTCGACATCGTGATCAACATCCGCCGCGCCGACGTGAAGGCGGACTACGGCTGGGTCGCGCTGGAGATGGAGGCGGCGGAAGACACGCTCGCGCGCGGCGTGGCGTGGCTCAAGGAGCGAGGCGTGCAGGTCGATCCGATCGAGCGCGACGTCATCGCATGACCGGCATTTCGCGGCGCGTGCAAGGATTCACCGAGTCCGTCATCCGCGAGATGACGCGTGTGGTGAGCCAGCTCGGCGGCGTCAACCTCGCCCAGGGCATGCCCAACTTCCCGCCGCCTGCGGACCTGTTGGAGGCCGCGCATCGCGCGATCGACGGCGACTTCCACCAGTACGCGATCACCTGGGGCACGCCCGCGCTGCGCCGGGCCATCGCCGACAAGTACCGCCGCTTCTATGGCATGGACGTCGACCCCGAGCAGCACGTCACCGTGTGCTGCGGCTCGACCGAGACGATGCTGTCCACGCTGCTCGCGGTGCTGAATCCGGGCGA